>FLOH01001143.1_pt1 | contig 43382 bp, 38 predicted proteins | sample 756751 | NCBI WGS metagenome assembly FLOH01 (sample SAMEA4026879, study PRJEB14308) | marine metagenome | biome: coastal water; material: water | depth 74 m
CATCGTGTGGCTAAATCCTTTTTGGTTTGTCCCTATTTTGTTGTCTTTTATTCCTATCCATCGGAAACAAGAAATCTTCATTGCATTTTATATTGCTGTAAGCATTGTTCTTAGCATTTTCACCCTCTCCATGTGGGCAATTCCACAATATTTTAATCCAGCATTTATACCGTTAGTTTTATTGTTATTAACACGTACAGCGTCCTACGTATTTTATTGGGGATACCAAAAAGACAAAACGGGCAAATATTACAGACACAAAAAAAGAAGGAAAAAGTAACAATAAAGGCTATCCTCTACAGGATAGCCTTTATTGTTTGATAAGAAAAAGAAAAGACATTACGATAATGAAATAAAAATTTCTTTGTCTTCTTCTCTGAAAGCTAATTTTCCCTCTTTCAACAACCAACCAATAGCTAAATACAATTCTTTTTCTTTTAGTTTAGTTGCTTTTTTCAATGCTTTAAACTCAAGCGTTCCTTCTGCTTCAGCTAAAGCACCCCAGATAAGTCCCGCATTCGTTCCAACTACGTGTTTCATAATAATATATGTTTAATGATTATGTAATTGTGCAAAGTTACATCAATTAACACAAAAGTGTCCCAAAAAATATCGAATTTAAGATAAACTTAAAATGACACCTACTCTTTAAGACTCGTTTCAAGAATCTGTATTTGTTTTTTATAACGAAAATGAAACAACAATGCTGCACAACTTAACCCAAATATAAAGCCCATCCATATTCCTTTTTCTTGAAGTCCTACAACAAAAGCAAGAAAATATGCCACAGGAATATTGATGCATATATAGGAAATAAAAGCATAGCGAACCATCACTTTCACATCTGTCAACCCCCGCAATACAGCTGCACCAGAAGACTGCAAACCGTCGGATAGCTGAAATAATCCGACTAGAACAATCAATGGAGATGCAGTCTTAATCACCTCATTATCAGTTGTAAATATCATCGGAATATAATTACGAAAAGCAATGTATAGTAAGGCGGTAACAGAGGTGAGCAGTAAAATTAAATGACGAGATGCCTTAATAGACATGTGCATTTCTCTCATATCAAGATGCCCATATGCATAACTAATACGCACAGTACTGGCTGCAGCAATACCGAGAATTGCCATAAATGAAATATTTGCCATCATTTGTGCTACTTGATGAGCGGCTAATGTTACGTTGCCTATCCAACCCACCATAATAGTAGATATACCGAAAGCAGATATTTCTAGAAACATTTGTCCGCCAATAGGCACACCAATAGAGGCTAATAGCTTCACTGTTTTACGACGAAACAATGACCATCGAAAGGATTGAATATATACCCACCAAGATACATTCAATCTAGCTGCTAAGACAAATAACAATACCATAGCAACACGAGAAATTAATGTAGCTACACCTGCTCCATACAAGCCCCATGATGGGAAACCAAATTTACCAAAGATAAGGACATAATTAAGTGCTACATTCAACAAATTGGCTACTATCGCAATTATCATAGCAATGGATGTATTCCCCAAAGCTTCCACAAATTGTTTGAAAACAGAAAAAAACATAAAAGGCAATATGCTAATAATCAGCAGTATGAAATATGGCTTAGCTAAAGCAACAACATCTTCTTGCTGCCCCATTGAATCCATAAAAAAGTAAACTACAAAGGATAGGAGCATAATAGCTACCCCCATAATAAGCGCAAATAAGAAAGAATTTTGAAATAATTCAACAATATATCCACCTTTCTTCTGTGCATACGCCTTGCCAACAAGGGGTGTAGTTGCCATTGTCAATCCGATAGAAAAAACAAAACCAATTAAGAAAATCGAATTGGCAAAAGAGGCTGCCGCCAACTCCACTGTACCTAAATGTCCGACCATGATGGTATCAACCACCGCAACAAGTCCTCCAGCTACCTGCGAAAGAATGATGGGGATGGCTATTTTTAAGTTTTTCTTATAATAAGGAATATAGTCCGAAAATATCATGGTTAGTTCTGAAAAATAAATAATAACTGCAAAAGTACAGATTTTCGGACAACAAAGAAGGGCTTGTTTGAACTGTACCCCAAAAGTTCTTTGTCTAACTTTTGGGGTACAGTTCAGTTCTCACAAGCCCTTTTTTATATCATCATTTAACTTATGCTTTTGCTTGATGCACCACCAACTGTGGAAATGGGAAATTAATACCTGCCTTATTAAAGGTATCATATACCAATTGGTTCATTTCAAAATAAACTGCCCAGAAATCCTCTGTTTTTGTCCATGCACGTACAGTTACAACTACGCTACTATCGGCAAGGCTTTTGAGTGCTATAAAATATGCTGGGTCTGCCAATACACGTTTATCCTGACTTAATAAAGAAGCAATAACCTCTTTTACTTTTTCATAATCTTCACCATACTCTACGCCAAAATCCCATTCTACACGTCTGGTTTCTTGATGACTAAAATTCGTCAATACGCCATTACTTAATGGACCATTTGGAATGTAAATTAACTTGTTATCTGGCGTTGTGAGGATAGTATGAAATATTTGAATCTCCTTTACTGAACCCATAACCCCTTGCGTTTCGACAAAATCACCGATTTTATACGGTTTAAAGAATAGAATCATCAAGCCACCAGCAAAATTCTGCATATTACCACTAAGAGCCATACCTACTGCCAGACCAGCAGAAGCAATTAAAGCTGCAAAAGAAGTGGTTTGTACACCTAAGGCTCCTACTACCGAAATAATCAAGAGCACCATCAGCACAATGTTAATCAAACTACCCAAGAACGACCGAATTGCCAAGTCTAATTGGCGTCTTTCCATCATAGCACGTACGAGCTTATTAATAAAACGGATAAGATAGCGACCTATGATAAAAATGACAATTGCCATTAAGACATTTTTTCCAACTTCAAACCCAGACTCCATGAGTTTCTGCATTAATACTTCAAATTTTTCCATTTCTTGTGATTATTTTTTGTTATAAATTAAATAACAAACTACTGAAAAGCACATCCCTCTCAGTAGCTTGTATTATAGATACATCTTATAAACTATCGCCAAAATCTTCTTTAAACTTAGCAATTAATTTTTGAGGCCAATCGCTTGTTGGAGCTAATTTTCCCATAAAAAAACGAAGCACTGGCGGTTCATAAATAAACTTTAACCCTCCAATAAGCTCTCTATTTTTGTGTAGCCAAACCAATCTATCAATGGCGTACTTTATTTGCGATAAAGTAAATACCCTACGTGGAACTGCCAAACGCAATAATTCCATATCAGCATACGTTTCGTTTCCCTCTTCATCACGTTGGTTGGACACTGATCCTCTTTCCATTCCTCTAATACCTGAAATCAAGAAAAAGGCTGCCGCCAAAGCACCTGCTGGATATTTATTTTGCGGAATATGAGAGCAGAAATCCATCGCATCTACGTGTGCTCCAAGCACACCAGGAGGTGTAATCATCGGCACACCTTTGCTTTTAGCATCAGTTACAAAATACTTAATAAATTCAGGACTTTGCGAAATCATCGTTTCGTCTAATGTTTCGTACAATCCTACAGCCATGGCTTCAACTTCACGCACAGAAATACCTCCATAGGTTAAGAAACCTTCAAATAATGGAATAAGTGGTTCAAGTTGTTTGTACACTTTTTCATTGTTGGTACAAATACCACCCCCTCTTGATGAACTAAGTTTACGAGCAGAAAAATAGGTTACATCAGCCAAAGCTGTCATGGCAAGAATGATTTCCGCCATTGATTTTTGTTTAAATTCCTCTTCGCGTTGTTTTACTAAATAAGCATTTTCGCCAAGCAAGGATGCATCTAACACAAGCATAATGCCGTATTTTTCAGCAATCGCTTTTACATCACGTAAGTTTTGAATAGAAAAAGGTTGTCCACCAATTAAGTTAGTAGAAGCTTCCATACGGATATATGGTATTCTTTCTACACCTGTTTTTTGGATAGTTTCTTCCAATAATTCTAAATTCATATTCCCTTTAAAAGGATGTTCAGAATTAATTTTGTACGCTTCGGGGTATAATAATTCGGCGATCGTACCTCCATTTTCTGTAATGTGAGCCAATGCTGTGGTAAAATGGTAATTCATAGGCACTAACGAGCCTTTTTTAACGTATGCACGACCAAGAATATTCTCTGCGGCACGTCCTTGATGCACTGGCAACAAGAATTTTTGTCCTAAAACCTCTTCTACTGCGGTTTGCAAACGAACAAAACTCTGCGAGCCTGCGTACGCATCATCTGCACGCATCATAGCAGCTAACTGGTTATCACTCATGGCGTTCGTACCACTATCTGTCAACATATCCAAGAACACATCCAATGTGCCTAATTGAAATGTATTGTACCCGCCTTCTTCTAAGGCTTGTAAACGGCGTTCGATAGGAACTAAATGTAACTTTTGTACAATGCGTACTTTGTGCAATTCCAATGGAATATGTTCTCCACTGGCAAATTTGATGTTAACGGAAGATGAATTGCTCATGAGTGTAATGAATTAAATAGTAATTTATTTTTCAAGCTTTCAAAAAGCTTTTTTTAAGATTATCACAAAGATACAAAAATTATGTAAAATGAAACACCTAAATACTCTTGTCACACATTCAATTTGCTTAATGCCTCACGCAATGTTTGAATTTTACTTTCAGCATCCTGTTGTTTCTTTCGTTCTGCATCTACAACTTCTAGTTTAGCATTTGCGACAAATTTCTCGTTGCTCAACTTTTTAATTACTGATTGCAAAAAACCCTCCAAATAAAGAATCTCTGCTTCCATTTTTTTAATTTCCTCAGCAGCATTCATCATATTCCCTAATACCACAGCATATTCTGTAGTACCCACTAAAAAAGCCGCAGCAGTATCACTTTTTTCATTTACCTCCTCAATAGATGAGATATTACCTAATTTCGTAATTACCACATCAAAATAAGCATCATGCTCTCCCATTATTTGCAAAGGTAAAGCCTCTTTGTTTGGTACATTTTTCTGAATACGAATGGTACGAATACCCGCTATTATTTCTTTTATCTTATCAAAATCAGTCAATAATTGCTCATCATATTCAGCTCCACTAGGTTGTTGAGTTACCACAATACTCTCGCCTTCTTTGCGTTCGTAAAGAGATTGCCACAATTCTTCTGTAATAAAAGGCATAAACGGATGCAATATCAACAGTAATTCTTCAAAAAACTGCAAGGTAGCCTCGTAGGTTGCTCTGTCAATAGGCTGCTGATAGGCTGGTTTTGCCATTTCTAAATACCAAGCAGAAAATTCATCCCAAAACAGCTTATACACAGCCATTAACGCCTCTGAAATGCGGTATTTAGAAAATAAATCGTCAATCTCCACAATGGTTCTAGCCATTTGAGATTTAAACCAAGCGATGGCTACTACCGCCGATTCTGGTTGAGGTATATCTGCTACTTCCCACCCTTGTACTAAGCGGAAAGCGTTCCAAATCTTATTATTAAAATTTCGACCTTGTTCGCACAAAATTTCGTCGAACAAAATATCATTGCCCGCAGGTGCAGCAAGCATCATGCCCATACGCACACCGTCAGCACCAAAACGCTCTATCAATTCCAAGGGATCGGGCGAATTGCCTAAGGATTTAGACATTTTTCGACCCTGTTTATCACGAACAATACCTGTGAAATATACATGATTGAACGGATGTTTATTTTCATATTCATATCCCGCCATAATCATACGTGCTACCCAAAAGAAAATAATATCAGGGCCTGTTACCAAATCACTCGTAGGATAATAATGCTTCATTTCCTCATTATTGGGGTCTGTTACACCTTTAAATAATGAAATAGGCCATAACCACGACGAAAACCACGTGTCAAGGCAATCTTCATCTTGTCGCAAATCAGCAAGCGTAAGCGATGGATTTTGTTCTTGAGCTTTACGCAAAGCCTCCTCTGCGGTTTCGCCCACCACATATCCCCCTTCGGGTAGATAGTAAGCAGGAATACGATGCCCCCACCACAACTGGCGACTGATACACCAATCTTTGATATTCTCCATCCAATGGCGATACGTATTCTTGTATTTAGCAGGATAAAATTTCACATCATCGTTCATTACCGCATCCAAAGCTGGTTTGGCAATATTTTCCATATTCAAAAACCATTGCATAGAGAGTTTTGGCTCAATAGGCACATTCGTTCTTTCGGAGAAACCCACCTTATTCGTATAAGACTCTACTTTCTCCATCAAACCTTGCTCTTGCAAATCTTTCTCAATTTGATTCCGTACATCAAACCTATCCATGCCTGCGTATTGACAGCCATGTTCATTCAACGTACCATTATCATTAAAGATATCAATGCTTGGCAAATTAAATTTTTCACCCAGCATGTAGTCATTTACATCATGAGCAGGCGTTACCTTCAAGCAACCTGTGCCAAATTCAGCATCTACATACTCATCTTCTATTACTGGAATTTCTCTATTAATAAGAGGTACGATTACTTTCTTCCCTTTTAGAAAAGCATTTTTCGCATCATCTGGGTGAATACACATGGCGGTATCTCCCATAATGGTTTCGGGACGAGTTGTAGCAACTACTGCATAAGCATCTTCTCCCACCACTTTGTAGCGTAAATAATACAATTTACCTTGCTGCTCTTTAAAAATCACCTCTTCGTCTGATAAAGCCGTTAAAGCCTTCGGGTCCCAATTGACCATGCGTACTCCTCTGTATATTTTTCCTTTTTCATATAAATCGCAAAAGACTTTCAATACACTTATAGAACGTTCTTCATCCATCGTAAATGCCGTTCTGCTCCAATCGCATGAAGCTCCTATCTTACGCAATTGATGTAAAATAATGCCTCCATGTGTATCTGTCCAATCCCAAGCATGTTTTAAAAACTCATCGCGCGACAAGTCTGTTTTTTTTATTCCTTGCTCAGCTAATTTATTCACCACCTTGGCTTCGGTAGCAATAGAAGCATGGTCTGTACCTGGCACCCACAAGGCATTTTTCCCTTGCATACGTGCTCTGCGTATTAATATATCTTGAATCGTATTGTTGAGAATGTGCCCCATGTGTAATACCCCCGTAACATTTGGCGGTGGTATCACAATGGTATAAGGCTCTTTTTCGTTTGGGTTCGATTCGAACAAGGCATTGTCTATCCAATACTGATACCATTTAGATTCAATATCCGTGGGATTATACTTGCTGGCTAATTCCATATATATAAGGTGTAATTTAGTGTATATGTTGATATGTACAATTTTGCAGGTGCAAAGTTAAAAAAAATCTTACAACAAATGGATACTTTTTTAAAGACTAATGAACAACTAACAAGTTGAAATATAAACAAGAAAACAGCAATAAGAATATTGTACACATTACATCTTGAGATAAAAATATATTCAGAGCACACATCTATTTCATATTTCAATAAAAACAATCCTAAAAATATCATTTTTTGTAAAATAAATCAACAAATCAATCAATCTAAAAACACCCATTGAATATTGAAATAAACCTTATGGTATATATTTTAGAAAAGGATAAAAGATGTATTTTTGTATCCGAATAAAAATAACATTTATAAACACACTACATTTATGAACGTAAAAAACGTTATTGAGAATCTCAAAAAAAGATTTCCAACTGAGTTAGAATATCTACAAGCAGTAGAAGAAGTACTTGAATCTATTGAAGATGTGTACAATCAACACCCTGAGTTTGAAAAAGCAAACTTAATTGAGAGATTGTGTATTCCAGATAGAATCTTTACTTTTAGAGTATCTTGGGTTGATGATAAAGGCAATGTGCAAGTAAACATGGCTTATCGTGTACAACACAACATGGCGATTGGACCATACAAAGGTGGTATCCGCTTCCACTCTTCTGTAAACCCTTCTATTTTGAAATTCTTAGCGTTTGAACAAACGTTCAAAAACGCCCTTACTACATTACCAATGGGTGGTGGTAAAGGTGGTTCAGACTTCCACCCTAGAGGTAAATCTTCAGGCGAAGTGATGCGTTTCTGTCAAGCTTATTTATTAGAACTACACCGCCATATTGGACCTCACACAGATATACCTGCTGGAGACATAGGCGTAGGTGGTCGCGAAGTAGCTTATATGTTTGGTATGTACAAAAAATTAACACACGAATTTACTGGAACTTTCACCGGTAAAGGTATCGAATTCGGTGGTTCTTTAATTCGTCCAGAAGCTACAGGATACGGTAATATCTATTTCTTGCTTAACATGCTAGCTACTCGTAATATTGACATTAAAGGTAAAAAATGTTTAGTTTCAGGTTCAGGCAACGTAGCTCAATATACTTGTGAGAAACTAATTGAATTAGGCGCAATTCCTGTAACAATGTCAGATTCTAGTGGTTATATCTATGACCCAGAAGGTATTACACGTGAAAAATTAGAATTCGTAATGGATTTAAAAACTGTTCAACGTGGACGTATCAAAGAATATGCAGACAAATATAATTGTAAATACGTAGAAGGTGGTCGTGTATGGGCTGAAAAAGGTGATATCGCATTGCCATCAGCAACACAAAACGAATTGAATGGAGACGATGCAAAAACACTTATGGCTAACGGTTGTATTGCCGTATCTGAAGGTGCAAACATGCCTTCGACTCCAGAAGCTGTTGAAATCTTCTTGAAAAGCAGAATTCTTTACGGACCTGGTAAAGCAGCTAACGCTGGTGGTGTAGCTACTTCAGGTTTAGAAATGTCGCAAAATGCGATGGGATTAAGCTGGTCAAGCGAAGAGGTAGATACTCGCTTAAAAAATATCATGCAAAACATCCATGAAAATTGTGTAAAATATGGAACTGAAAAAGATGGTTTTATAAACTACGTAAAAGGAGCAAACATTGCAGGATTCATGAAAGTGGCAAAAGCCATGATGGCACAAGGTATCGTATAAATACCTGCTACATATTATAAACTTCATTGCACATTGTTGGTATATACATTATATCAACAATGTGCTGTGTCGTGCTGTAAAAAAACATACATTTTTAATTTTTGATAATGAATAAAATAATTAGTAAAGAGTACTTCTCTCCAAATGTAATAAAGCTTGAGGTAGAAGCACCGATGATAGCTAAATCGCGTCGTGCGGGACACTTTGTGTTAGTAAAAGTAGGAGAAAAAGGAGAACGAATTCCATTAACAATTGCGGCATCTGACTTAGAAAAAGGAACCATTACCTTAGTCATTCAAAAGATGGGAGTATCCTCAACCAAAGTATGTAACCTAGAAGTAGGCGATTACATTACCGACCTAGTAGGACCTCTTGGAAAAGCAACACACATTGAAAAATTTGGCACAGTAGTGTGTGCAGGTGGTGGCGTAGGGTTAGCCCCTCTATTACCCATTGTGGAAGCATTAAAAAAAGCAGGAAATCGTGTGATAACTGTTATTGCTGCTCGAACCAAAGACTTAGTTATTTTAGAAGATCAATTACGCAAAAATTCCGACGAAATCGTTATTATGACGGACGATGGCTCATATGGAAAAAAAGGATTGGTAACGAATGGCGTAGAAGACATAATTAACCGTGAAAAAGTGGATCTATGTGTTACTATCGGTCCAGCTGTAATGATGAAATTTGTGTCTTTACTTACAAAAAAATACGAAGTCCCAACACTTTGTTCTCTGAATACCATTATGGTGGATGGCACAGGAATGTGTGGAGCATGTCGTGTAACAATAGGTGGAAAAACCAAATTTGTGTGTGTTGATGGACCCGAATTTGATGCACATCAAGTAGATTTCGACGAAATGCTCATGCGTTTAGGTGCATACAAGGATGAAGAAACCGTATCAATGTCTAATTTAAAAGAATAAGCAAGCATGGCATTAATAGATAGAAGCGAAGCGTGGAGAGAAGAATTACGTGCTAGTATGAAAAACAAAGAACGCACGAATCTCGAACGCGTTCACATGAGAGAGTTAGACCCTACCTATAGAAGTCATAATTCCGAAGAAGTAAACCTTGGTTTAACAGTAGAACAAGCACTTGCTGAAGCAAAAAGATGCTTAGATTGCGCCAATCCAACCTGTATAAACGGCTGTCCTGTAGGTATTAATATCCCTAAATTTGTAAAAAATATTGAACGTGGGGAGTTTCTTGAAGCGGCTAAAACTTTGAAAGAAACCTCTGCCCTGCCTGCTGTATGCGGACGTGTATGCCCACAAGAATTGCAATGCGAAAGCCAATGTATCCATATCAAAATGGGGAAACCCGCTGTTGCCATTGGACACTTAGAGCGTTTTGCAGCAGATTTTGAACAAAACAGTGGAAAGATTTCTGTACCAGAAATTACCAATAAGAATGGTATCAAAATAGTGACCGTTGGATCGGGACCTGCTGGACTGGCATTTGCTGGAGAAATGGCAAAAAAAGGCTATGATGTGACTGTATTCGAAGCACTGCACGAAATTGGCGGTGTATTAAAATATGGTATTCCAGAATTCCGTTTGCCTAACAGAGTTGTGGATGTAGAAATTAATTGCCTAAAAGAAATGGGTGTTAATTTTATCACCAACTGCATTGTAGGTAAAACAATTTCATTTGAAGATTTAGACGAGCAAGGATTTAAAGGAATATTTGTAGGAAGCGGTGCTGGATTGCCCAATTTCATGAACATTAAAGGAGAAAACTTGATTGGCGTAATGTCTGCCAACGAGTATCTTACACGTGTAAATTTAATGGATGCAGCTAACCCCGAATCAGATACTCCTGTATATAAAGGTAAAAATGTAGCCATCATTGGAGGTGGAAATACCGCCATGGATGCTGTACGTACAGCGCGCAGATTGGGAGCCCAAAGAGCCATGATAGTATATCGTCGCTCCGAAGAAGAAATGCCTGCTCGACTAGAAGAAGTAAAACATGCAAAAGAAGAAGGCATCGAATTTTTAACCCTACACAACCCTATTGAATATTACGGAACCGAAAGAGGAAGAGTAAAGCAAATGTTGTTGCAAAAAATGGAACTTGGCGAACCTGATGCTTCTGGTCGTAGATCGCCTAGAGCCATCGAAGGTGCTACCGAACTAATTGATGTAGATATGGTGATTGTGAGCGTAGGTGTATCGCCTAACCCACTTATCAAACAATCTGTTGATGGACTAGAAGTTACACGCAAAGGAACGCTCGTGGTAAACGAAAACTCAATGCAAACGAATATTCCTGCCATTTTTGCAGGTGGAGATATTGTACGAGGTGGAGCTACCGTTATTTTAGCGATGGGTGATGGCAGAAAAGCTGCCGCAGCTATGGATGAGTATTTAAAAGAAAGCGTAAACTAATCGTTCGTTTAAATAAAGTGTAAAAACAGTATCTTAGTTAGTTTTCTTTTTCTATATCATTTTATAGTAAACAAGATTATGAATCAAAATAAAACAAAATCTAATGAACAAAATTAAAGTTGCCATTGTTGGCTATGGAAATATCGGTCGATTTGCTTTAGATGCAGTACAAGCTACACCCGATATGGAATTAATGGGTATAGTAAGACGTGCATCGTCTATCGCTACTGCTCCAAATGAACTTAACGGAATACAAGTTGTATCAAACATAGATGAATTAGGGAAAGTAGATGTAGCCATTTTATGTGGTCCTACACGGAGTATTCCTGAGACTGCTCTAGCATTAGTAAAAAAAGGTATTTGTACCGTAGATAGTTTTGATATACATGGAGAAGCTCTTTGGAATCTTCGCCAATCGCTCGATGAAGCTGGCAAAGAATCAAAAGTTGCCTCTATTATTTCAGCAGGTTGGGATCCAGGTAGCGATTCAGTTATCCGCACACTCCTATTGGCTATGGCTCCAAAAGGCATTACTTATACAAACTTTGGACCAGGCATGAGCATGGGACATTCAGTAGTAGCACGTTCTAAAGAGGGCGTTAAAAACGCACTTTCAATGACCATTCCAACAGGAACAGGCGTACACCGTCGCATGGTGTATGTAGAACTTGACAAAGGAGCTAGCTTAGCGAATGTAACAGAAGCCATCAAAGCTGACTCGTATTTCAGCAAAGACGAAACACACGTTATGGAAGTAGCAGATGTAGATAATCTGCAAGATATGGGACATGGAGTATTAATTGAACGCAAAGGCGTATCAGGAAAAACTCAAAACCAATTGTTCCAATTTAGCATGCAAATTAACAACCCTGCACTTACTGCTCAAATCTTAATTTCGTGTGCACGTGCTGTAACAAGACAAGCCTTTGGTGCATACACAATGCCCGAAATAGCTCCTCTTGATTATTTATTCGGAGACAAAGAAATGCTGATCAAAACATTGGTTTAATAGAATTCTAAAGCAGATTTAGCACAAAGCGAGAAACAATTTTTCTCGCTTTTTTTAGTTAAAAGAAGTAGCGAAAAAGTGTGCTTTTTAATTAAAGATACATATATTTGTAATTATAGATTATGAGACAATTCTCTCTATAAAAATCAAAGTGTACAATACTCTTTGGTAAGAAACAATAAACAATATATTATGAAAACAATAAAAACACCCCTACTCATTGCTTTATTAAGTGTCTTTATATTGCCTATATTGGCACAAGAGAGTGAACAAAAACAATTATACAGAATTACTTTAACGGACAAATCGCAACATGTGGGCGAAATTGACAGCGAAACAGGAACATCTATCACGCTCATCAACCCAACAAGTGGCATACGGACTGAACTTCCGAATAGCCTTATTCAAAAAAAAGAAGCATTAGCCAACAATACAAATAAAAAAAACGCCTATTGGTTTCCCAATCCAAATTCATCTCGCTACTTGTTTGGACCATCAGCATTTAATCTAAAAAAGGGCGAAGGATATTATCAAAACACTCTACTCTTGCTCAACTCAGTCAACGTTGGTGTTACGGACTATTTCTCCATAGGAGGTGGAGTAGAATTTCTTTCTACATTTATTAGCCTAAGTCAAGGCAACTTTACCCCCATCGTCTATCTTACACCTAAATTTGGTATAAACGTAAGCGAAAATATTGCACTAGGAGGAGGTGTTCTTTTAGCCAGTATTCCCGAATTTGGATCGAGCGAAAATGTAGGATTAGGACTTGCCTATGGACTTGCCACTTACGGCAACTTAGACCACAACCTTACAGCCACAATCGGTTATGCTTGGGTGGAAAATAACACGATGAATAAACCCGTGATAACACTCTCGGGAATGACACGTATAGGCAAAAAGACTGCTTTAGTAACAGAAAACTGGTTAGTGCCGAACAATACGAATTATGAACCTATTTTTTCGTACGGAATACGCTTTTTTGGCGAAACTATTGCTGTTGATTTAGCGTTTATTAACAACTGGGATATTGCTCAACAATTAATCATCGGAATACCCTATATAAATTTTGTCGTAAAATTTTAAAAAGCAAGCGGTAATTTTCAGCACCTTACAACAGCGAATTGAATTAAAAAATCACTTTTTATGATATTTTTATATTTTTCCCTTTTTTGCAAAAATATAAATAAGTATCTTCGTGGTGTTCAAAATACAATTAGAATCATTTTTTTCTCTAAAATAATTAGGTATGCAAGGGAAACTTCAGGAACTAACTGAAAAAATTTACAACGAAGGAGTGCAAAAAGCACAACAACAAGTAGAAATAATAGTGAAAGAAGCCAATGAAAAGGCTCTTACAATCGAGGAAGAAGCTAAAAAAAAGGCGAAATCTATTATCGAAGAGGCTGAAAAAAAAGCTGAATTGCTAACCAAGCATGTGCAATCTGAATTAAAAATGTCGATTACGCAAGCACAAGCAGCGCTCAAGCAAACACTTTCTTCCCTTATCACAACCAAAGCGATAGATGCTCCTGTGAAAGAATTGTTTGAAAACAAAGACTTTTTGCAAGATTTGATAAAAACAATTGTAGGTGCATGGATATCTCAAGGCATAACAGACCTACAGGTGATTCTACCAGAGAAAAGCAAGAAAGAAATGGATGCCTCACTCAAAAAACAACTAATTAAAGAATTAAATAGTGGCGTTGAACTCGTCTTTTCGGACACTGTAAAAAATGGTTTTAAAGTCGCTCCTACAAAAGGAGGATACCAACTAAGTTTTACCAACGAGGATTTCTCCAATTATTTCAAAGCGTACCTTCGTCCTAAAACAACCGAATTATTGTTCGAAAACGAATAAGCATGTCGAAAAATTACTATGCACTCGTAGCTGGATTGCCCGATATAACGGTGCAAGATACAAAATTATTATACACTTCTGTTCTCTTGCGAAATAGCATATTGGAAGAGGTGTCGGATGAGGATATGTCTATGGTGCAATTATTATTCCTACCTTTTGATCACACAAATATCCTAAATACGCTATTTGACAAAAAAGCTGTTTGGGACGAACGTGGCATATTACCACAATCAACTGTGGAGCAATTAAAAGACAAGAAAAGCCTCGAAGCGGTTGATTTAGAAGACGCTCCTCCATATATACGAAGTTTTGTAGAAAATTTTCATACAAACGAGCAAGATGCTACGTACTACACGGCCGAATACGATTTAACGGTTGCATATTACGACTATTTATCGAATTACCCGAACAAGTTTATACAAGAATTAGCATACTATAATATTTCGCTACACAACTTAAAAGTTGCGTTTAACGGACGTAAATACGACATACAATACGACAAGCAATTAATTGGCGACAATGAACTAACGCACACATTGAAGAAAAGTCGCACACGTGATTTTGGTGCTTCCACATTAATAGATGACCTAGAATCATTGTTGCAAACATTTGAAGTAGAAGATATTTTAGAAAGAGAATTAAAAATAGACATACACACGTGGAATGTTGTAGAAGAACGTACGTTTTTCAATTATTTCTCTATCGAGCGTGTTATGGCCTTCATTGTTAAACTCCTGATTGTGGAACGTTGGTTGCAATTAGATGCAGAAAAAGGAAAAGAAATGTTTAATCAAATAGTAACTGAATTACAAGATGGATTTCAGTTCTCTGAAGAATTTACACTAGCATATGGAAAGAAAAAATAAAACTACAGGCAAAGTAGTGGGTATAGTTGCCAATTTGGTAATGGTAGAAACAAATGAACCTATCGCCCAAAATGAAATATGCTTTATACACCTTGGCGAAGAACGCTTAATGGCAGAAGTCATTAAGATAATTGGCATTAAAGCGTATGTACAAGTATTTGAAAGTACGCGCGGATTGAAAGTGGGCAGCGATGTGACATTTGAAAATCACATGCTAGAGGTAAATCTGGGCCCTGGTATTTTGTCGAAAAATTACGATGGTTTGCAAAATGATTTAGACAAAATGGACGGCATATTCCTAACAAGAGGAGAATACACTGACCCATTGGATAGAGATACTATCTGGAATTTTACCCCACTTGCTAAAGCGGGCGATACCGTAAGGGCCGGATCTTGGTTGGGTGAAGTAATGGAAAATAGCATTCCGCACAAAATTATGGTTCCATTTAAAATGGAAAAGAAATACACCGTCGTGTCTGTTGCTAAAGAAGGTGGCTATACTGTTGACCATACCATTGCAACAATAAAAGACGATGAAGGCGTAGAAACACCCATTACCATGAATCAAAAGTGGCCTGTAAAAATGCCCATTAGAGCATACAAAGAGAAACCAAGACCTTTTAAATTATTAGAAACAGGTGTTCGTTGTATCGACACCTTAAACCCTATTGCAGAAGGTGGTACAGGTTTTATTCCAGGTCCATTCGGTACAGGAAAAACAGTATTGCAACATGCCATATCCAAACAAGCCGAAGCAGATGTAGTAATTATAGCTGCGTGTGGCGAACGTGCTAACGAGGTTGTGGAAATTTTTACCGAATTTCCAGAATTAGAAGACCCTCGTACTGGAAGAAAATTAATAGAACGTACTGTTATTATTGCAAATACGTCGAACATGCCCGTAGCTGCTCGTGAAGCATCGGTATATACAGCCATGACTTTAGCTGAATATTACCGTTCTATGGGATTGAAAATATTACTGATAGCCGACTCCACTTCTCGTTGGGCACAAGCACTACGAGAAATGTCGAACCGCTTAGAAGAACTTCCTGGGCCAGATGCTTTCCCTATGGACTTGTCTGCCGTTATTTCTAACTTCTACGCACGTGCGGGATATGTATATCTCGATAATGAATCAACTGGTTCTATTACCTTTATTGGCACGGTATCTCCTGCTGGTGGTAACTTAAAAGAACCCGTAACAGAAAGTACCCGTAAGGCTGCACGATGTTTCTATGGTTTATCGCAAGCCCGTGCTGATAGCAAACGCTATCCCGCCATTGATGCCATAGATAGTTATTCCAAATACTTAGAATACCCAGAAATACAAGCTTCGCTCGAAAAAGAGTTAGGAAAAGAATGGTTAGGAAAAGTAATAAAAGCAAAAGATATTTTGCTACGTGGCAAAGAATCGATGGAGCAAATTAATATTTTGGGTGATGACAGTGTGCCTTTGGTGTTTCACGATAAGTATTGGAAATCGGAATTGATAGATTTTATCATTTTACAACAAGATGCTTTTGATAAAATAGACGCTTCGTGCCCTATGAATCGCCAAAAATATATGTTAAACAGTATTTTAACCATTACTGATACCGAATTTAATTACAAAGGTTTTGAGGAAGTAGGTAGTTTCTTTAAAGAAATGATTAACATCTACAAACAAATGAACTACAGTGAGTTTCAATCAGAGAAATTCAATCAATACGAAAAAGAGATAGAAACGCTTGTGAGTAAAAAGCAAGTAAACGAATAATTAGAGAATAGAAAGTATGGAACGTCAAGCTTTTCAAAAAATATATACCCAACTTACTAACATCACTCGGGCAACAGTTACGCTACCTGCATCTGATGTAGGATACGAAGAAATGGCTATTGTACACGGTAGGCTCGCTCAAGTTGTAAAAATCATGGGTACATCCGTTACATTACAAGTATTTTCTGGCACAGAAGGTATCCCAACTGATGCAGAAATCATGTTTTTAGGACGCCCTCCTCAGTTAAAGGTAAGCGATGAATTAAGCGGACGTTTCTTTAATGCCTATGGAGACCCTATAGATGGGGGTCCAGAAATTACGGGTGAAGTGCGAAATATTGGTAGCCCCTCGGTAAATCCAGTACGCAGAAAACAACCTTCAGAACTAATTGCCACAGGTATCGCAGGTATTGACTTGAATAACACCTTGGTAGCAGGTCAAAAAATACCTTTCTTTGCAGACCCCGACCAACCTTATAATCAAGTAATGGCAAATGTGGCTTTACGTGCCAAAACAGATAAAATCATTTTAGGTGGTATGGGACTTACCAACGATGATTATTTGTATTTTAAACATGTATTTGAAAATGCAGGAGCTTTAGATAAAATTACCAGTTTTGTAAATACAACTGATAATCCCCCAGTAGAGAGACTATTGATACCCGACATGGCACTTACGGCTGCCGAATATTTTGCAGTTGACAAGAACGAGAGTGTATTAGTCTTGCTTACAGATATGACGTTATTTGCCGATGCTTTAAGTATTGTATCCAACAGAATGGATCAAATTCCGTCGAAAGACAGCATGCCTGGTTCTTTGTATTCAGACTTAGCACGTATCTACGAAAAAGCTGTACAATTTCCCTCAGGCGGTTCTATCACTATTATTGCGGTTACTACCCTATCTGGTGGCGATATTACACACGCTATTCCAGATAATACGGGTTACATTACCGAAGGACAATTATTCTTGCGTCGTGATACAGAAATTGGCAAAGTAATTGTCGATCCATTCCGCTCATTATCACGTTTAAAACAATTAGTGATTGGAGAAAAAACACGCGAAGATCATCCACAAGTAATGAATGCAGCGATTCGTCTGTATGCCGATGCATCGAATGCACGCACAAAAATGGAAAATGGTTTTGACCTTACCGATTACGATGAACGTACATTAGAATATGCAAAAGATTACTCAAATGAGCTATTAGCCATTGATGTAAATGAAAATATAGAAACCATGCTCAATATATCATGGAAATTATTTGGCTCCTATTTTTCTAAAGCAGAAGTAGGTATTAAAGAAGTGATAACAGAGAAATATTGGAAAAAATAAGGTAAAGATACATGGCGATTAACTTTCAATATAATAAAACCTCTTTTCAACACCTCGATAAACAACTCAAGGTACGCAAGAGAGCCTTGCCTACACTGAAAAACAAAGAATCGGCGTTGCGTAGCGAAGTAAAACGTGCTAAAGACAATGCTGCCAAATTGGAAACAGAGTTTGACCAAGAATGGAAACGTTATACCTATTTACTAAAATTATGGGGAGAGTTTGATACCTCGCTATTGAGCGTAGAAAATGTAGTACTTTCGACAAAAAAAATTGCTGGCGTACTAACACCTATTTTAGAAGAAGTGAAATTCGCTATTGCACCTTACAACCCATTTACAGCGCCAATGTGGTATGCTGATGGCATAGAAATACTCCGTAAAATTGCGACTATAGGCATTAATCGTGCCGTGTGGATACGCAAAATGGAATTGTTAGAGCATGCTCGTAAAAAAACAACCCAAAAGGTGAACTTGTACGAAAAAGTACAGATTCCAGGTTTTGAAGATGCAATGAAAAAAATCAAACGATTTTTAGAAGATGAAGAAAATCTATCTAAATCTGCTCAAAAAATTGTAAAAACAAGGCAACAAGAAGAGGAGGAACAAGGATGATAGTACCAATGTTGAAATATTCTTTTTTGGTGTACCATGCTGATTATGCTCAGTTTTTGGCTGAAATTAAAAAGATGGGTGTGTTGCACATTCAAACTAAGCAAAACGAACATACACCCGAAATACAAGATGCTTATCGCTCCCTCAACGAGCTTGGGAAAACCGTGCGAAAACTAGAAAACCGCAAGGAGAATGGAAAAGAAAGTCAACCCTTGATGCAGGCAAATGTATCGGGGAAAGAAGTCTTCGAGAAAGTGAACGAGACAGAACAGTCCATTGAACACAAAAAAAACATACTGTCTTCATTAGAAAAAGAAGAACAGCAACTGTTACCTTGGGGAAATTTTGCTACCGCTATACTTAATAAATTAGCCAACAATGGTATTGTTATCCATTTTTTAATCTGTAAAGAAAAAAAGTACAATCCTGCATGGGAAACCGAATATAATATCGAACATATATCAAATCGTGCTGGATTTGCTCATTTTGTACTTCTTCAAGAGAATGATGAAGACATCAGCGAACTGCTTGATTTAGTAGAAATTGATGAAATAGGCTTGCCTGACGCCTCCCTTTCTGCTGTGCAAGAAAGCAAAACAACCTTACACGCAGAAATAGAAGCATTGGAACAAACTTTGAATGCTATTGCCTGTCATCATATAGAACCTTTGCTGCAGCTAAAAGATGAATGGAAATCGGACATTGATGATTCCAATGCCTATTTACAAACAGAACAAACAGTAGAAAACCATGTAATGCTCATAGAAGGCTTTGTACCAACACCTAAAAAAGAATTACTGAATACCTATTTGTCTGAAAAAGACATTGTTTATACCGCCGAGAAAACAGAAACAGAAGAGAAAGTACCTGTTTTACTAAAAAATAATTGGTTTAACAAATCTTTTGAATTTATTGGCAGTTTATACGAATTACCGAACCATAAAGAATTGGATTTAACGCCATTTTTTGCTCCTTTTTACATGCTGTTTTTTGGATTTGCATTAGGAGATGCAGGGTATGGATTGCTCATAGTGCTTGCAGCTACTATTCTCAAATACAAAAAACCTGCTATGAAAGGCATCTTGACTTTAGCACAATTCTTAGGCATATCTACCGTTATCTTTGGAGCCTTAACGGGAACCTTGTTTGGAATTAATCTAATTAAAGCAGACATTGCATGGTTAGAAAATCTAAAAAAATACATGATTGATACCGATCAACTATTTTCGTTAGCATTGGCATTGGGTGTTATTCAAATATTATTTGGAATGGTGCTTAAAGTGGTTAATATTTCAAAGGTAAGAGGAATTACCTACGCTTATTCCTCCATGGGTTGGTTACTACTTATTATAGGATTAGGCACTAATTATTTTGCATCTCAAATAGAGGCCTATACACCCCAAACAGGCACCTACATTCAATACGGCGTGTTAGGTATATCTGGGGTATTAATTTTATTATTAAACAACCCAAAACGCAATATCTTTATGAATTTTTTAGCGGGATTATGGGACGTATATGTAATGTTAACGGGATTAGTTGGTGATTTATTATCCTATATACGTTTATTTGCTTTGGGTGTATCCAGTGCTATATTAGGATTTGTATTTAATGAATTAGCAATGAGCTTACGACCTGACAATATCATATTGGGACCTATTGTGATGATAATCATATTAGTATTAGGTCACGGAATGACTATATTTATGGCAGGATTGGGTGCTTTTGTACACCCTATTCGCTTAACGTTTGTAGAGTTTTATAAAAATGCAGGATTTGAAGGTGGTGGTAAACCCTACAATCCTTTTAACGAGAATAAAGAAATTTAATTTAAAAACCAACAACTAAAAAAGAAAGAAAATGGAACCTATTGTATTAGCTTACATCGGAATTGGATTAATGCTTGGATTAGCTGGCACAGGAAGTGCGTTTGGCTGTTCAATTGCAGGTAGTGCCTCAGTGGGGGCAATGAAAAAAAATCCAGACGGATTTGGTTCATTCCTGTTACTTACCGCTTTGCCTGGGAGTCAGGGTTTATATGGCTTTGCAGGCTACTTTTTAATGAGTAACTTTTTCGGATTACTTACAACAGACATCACGTGGTTGCAAGCAGGAGCAGTATTTGGCTCAGGTTTGGCTGTAGGATTGGTTGGGATGCTTTCTTCTATCCGTCAAGGACAAGTATGTGCCAATGGTATTGCGGCTATCGGTTCAGGGCATGATTTAGCTGGTAAAACATTGATATTAGCTGTATTCCCAGAATTATACGCCATTATCGCATTAGCGGCAGCGTATATGATTGGTGCTTCTGTTATTTAATAGAGTAGTAAAACAACATTCGACAAAACACAAGTACCAATATCTGTAGGATTGGTAACAGACACATTGTCAACGAAATAAAAGGTGGAGCTCGTTTCCGCCTTTTATACATAAAGGTAATAGCAAGAAGTTTCAAAATTGCAATAGACTCTGTCACTTTCTTAAACACACTACAATGATAACACAAAGCACCGTAAATGTTACAAAAGCTTCTGGCGAAACAGAATTTTTTTCTGGAGCAAAATTAATGCAGTCACTAATGAATGCGGGTGCAAGCGAACAGATTGCGAACAACATTCTACAAAAAATTGAGCAAGAACTTTTTGATGGCATTCATACAAAAAAAATCTATAGAATAGCATTTGCGTTGCTCAAAAAAGAACGAAATGTGTTTGCCCTTAAATACAAGCTCAAAAAAGCCATTATGGAATTTGGTCCTACGGGTTATCCTTTTGAAAAATTTATCGGACAATTATTTGAAAAACAAGGATTTGGAACAGAAGTAGGTGTAGTAGTAAAAGGCCATTGTCTTCAGCATGAAATGGATGTGATAGCCACTCAACATACGACACAATATATAATAGAGTGCAAATATTCGCAAGAACAATCAAAAAACGTAGCCATTCAGGTACCTTTATACGTGCATTCGCGTGTGAATGATATTATTGACTACCGCATGAAACTCCCTGAATATGAGCATATGAATTTTATTACAGGAATCGTTACAAATACACGTTTTACCACAGACAGTCTTCAGTATGGAAAATGCAAACAACTACATTTAATAGCATGGGACTATCCTGCAAAAGGTAGCCTCAAAGAGCTGATAGAAAGACATAAACTATACCCTATCACTATACTCAATGCACTTAGTAAAAAAGAAAAACAAATTCTCTTAAACGCTGGATACATCACTTGCACTCAATTAGTAGCTACCAACGCCTGGGAAACAGAGATTGAGCTCAACTCGAAAAAAACAGCCCTCGTACGCAAAGAGTTAGAAATAGTAAACTAAACAAACATCTTCCCATTAGCTATACTGAATATTCATAAAAAAGAGCCTTACAATTGTATTTCAATAAAAATAATCCTATCTTTGAAATAGTTTACCATTAAGGTAGCTGTTTACAAATTAAATTCTAAAAACATATAGTATGAAACCATCAGAAGAAATAACAGACACAACTGCAAAAAAAGAAAAAACTACATTGTTCTCTTTTGTAAAAAAACATCCCGCCTTTGTTACTTTTATTTTAGCCCTCATCGTTATTAGTGGCGTCATTTTATGGAAAGACATTAGCCGTTCTACGTGGCAAAAAGAATTTACAACAAAAGCAAATGTTGAATATGTAGAGAACCAAGAAAGCCTTATGAAGCTGGTGGCTAAAACATTAGTATGGCAAATTCGTTCAGAAGTGCTCCGCAATAATACAGAACAAATCGACTTATTGCTCATCGATATGCTAAACGAGAATAACATCGAATACCTGCATTATGCAACAACTGACGGAAATGTGGTGTTATCTACCAATAAAAAAGTACAAGGTCAGAATTTGAATGATTTATTTGCTGCAAGTATTCTAAATACAGATGAGCCGACTATCGAATACATGGGCAATACACTTGTAGTAGGAGCTCCCATTATGGGCATAGATAAAAAATTAGGTATGCTAATTATTGGCTATAACCTAAAAACGCTTAGCGTAGAATAACAAAACTATATATATAACTCAAATCAAATGAAGATAATATCGACACTCTGCGGTATGATTGCATTACTTGGGCTTGCTGCCTGTAGTACAATACCCAAAGGAGTTGAGGCTGTACAAGACTTTGATCAAAATCGCTACTTAGGAAAATGGTACGAAATAGCTCGGTTTGATTTCCGTTTTGAACGGAATCTCAATAATACGACGGCTTATTACGCACTCAATCCAAACAAAACCATAAAAGTAGTAAATGCTGGCTACAATTATGTAACCAACGAATGGAAAGAAGCCATTGGCAAGGCTAAGTTTGTATCATCGCCTGATGTGGCAATGCTTAAAGTTTCCTTCTTTGGTCCATTTTATGCGGGATATAACGTTATAGCTATTGACGATAATTATCAATACGCATTAGTTTCTGGCAGTAGTAAAGACTATTTATGGATACTTTCTCGTACAACCGATATACCAAACGAAGTAAAAGAAAACTACCTGCAAATAGCAACAAAACTAGGTTATGAAATCGAAAATCTAATCTGGGTAGAACACAATAAACAGCAATAAACGATGAGTATGGAGTTGTATAACGAAATTGCTTTCCGAACAAGTAAAATGGTAACGAAGGCATATAGTACGTCGTTCTCTATTGCAATAACTTGCTTACCAAAAGAAACAAAGAAAGCTATTTATGCTGTTTATGGTTTTGTGCGTTTTGCAGATGAGATCGTAGATACTTTTGACAAAAAACAGCAAAGATCGCTAATACAGGATTTTGAAAATGAATACTTAAAAACATTGGAAACTGGCATTAGCATGAATCCAATATTGCAATCCTTTGTATTAACCATAAAAAAATATGATATTCCATTAAATCTGATTGATTCTTTTTTGCATAGCATGAAACTTGACCTTGACAAACAAGTGTACAAGAGCGATGCCGAACTAAAAGAATACATTTATGGCTCAGCTGATGTGGTAGGTTTAATGTGCTTACAAATATTTGTTGAGGGAGACAAACAAGCGTATAACAATCTGCTTTTCTCCGCAAAGAAACTCGGTTCTGCTTTTCAAAAAGTAAACTTTCTGCGCGACTTAAAAGCCGATTTTCAAGATTTAGGAAGAGTGTATTTTCCTGATTTTAGCATAGATAGTTTTGATGAATCAAAAAAACATGCGATTATTGCAGACATGGAGTCGGATTTTATCGAAGCTAGAAAAGGTATTACTGAACTGCCTGGTAAAAGTAAATTGGCGGTATATATTGCTTATTTATATTTCTATGATTTATTGCAAAAAATTAATCAAACACCCTTTCGCAGATTATTAGAAACACGCATTCGTGTATCCAACTCACGTAAAATGTGGCTGTTAGCCAAAGCATACATTCAATATGCTTTCCGTAGAGTGTAGCCAATTATCATCCATATAAATACATTGACACATGAAGTTTTCGATTACAGAGGAAGGTGAAGTTAAAAAGTTCTTTATAATATTCTATATTGTAGGCATACTTGGAATGATTATTCCATATACCTTACCGTTGTTTAAAGTTCTAACACCGCTCGCTCTTTTGTTGAGCTTTGGGTATTTAGTATTTTTTCATCCAACTAAAAAAGATGCTGTTGCTAACTGGATATTTTTGTTTATTTTCTTCGCTGGGTTTATTGTCGAAGTTATTGGTGTAAAAACGGGAATAATTTTCGGAGGCTATGCGTATGGCAATGGTTTAGGTCTCAAATTATGGGACACACCCCTACTTATAGGTGTTAATTGGTTATTTTTAGTATACACCTCTGCGTGTATTTTAGATAAAACAAAGTGGGCTGCGTGGGCAAAAGTAATTATAGCATCGTCCATCATGCTCGTGTACGATTTAATACTGGAGCAAGTCGCCCCCAAAATGGACATGTGGGCTTGGGACGGAAATAGTGTGCCAGTGCAAAATTATATAGCGTGGTTTACCATTGCTTTATTCTTTCACTCTCTACTTAAACTATTTAAAGTAAAATTATCAAACCCTTTGGCTGTGCACATCTTAGTTTGTCAATTTGTATTTTTTATTTTCTTGCTATTTTTATTGTAAAACACGTATGAAATGATAAAGGCTAAACATAATTTTTTCATCTATTTGTTTATCATTTTCTATTCATTTTGGAAAATAAAAAAGCATTTCCACCATGTGGATATTACGAACAAGGTACATGATTTTAAACAAGAGACCCCCATTCTACTCATTGGCAACCACATAAGTTGGTGGGACGGTTTTATAGCACAATACCTCAACCAAACATTGTGGAAAAAACAATTTCACTTTATGATGCTGGAAGAACAGCTACTGAAAAATCGTTTTCTTAATTTTACAGGTGGTTTTTCTATTGCTAAAAAATCAAAAGACATAATTGAATCACTGGTTTATGCACAAAGTTTATTGCAAAAAAAAGAAAATCTTGTGTTGGTATTTCCGCAAGGAAAGATAAATAGCATACACCAACAGCAAATTGTATTTGAAAAAGGCATTGAACGAATAATACCATCAAACGGAGCTGTGAATATTGTATTTATGGTTAACCTTATCGATTATTTTTCTGAACAAAAGCCGTGTTTGCATTGCTATTTGTGCAATTATGAAAGTAATGATACCAGCCATCAGGAATTGCAAAAAGCTTTTCAATCATTTTATACTAAATGTTTAGAAAATCAATATCAATTAGCCACCTAACAACATGATATATATCGCCTATATAATCTTGTCATTTGCCATATTGCAATGTGCAGTAGCACTTATCAATGTGGTATTTCGTCAACGTTTCTCCTCAACGATGCCGAACGAAGATGTCATGGTATCTGTCTTAATTCCTGCTCGCAACGAAGAAAAAAACATTGGAAATATCTTGAAAGATATTATTTCGCAATCGTACCACAACATAGAAATTAGAGTGTTGGACGATGCCTCAACAGATGCCACAGCCTTAATAGTAGAATCGTATGCTACACAAGACAATCGCATTAAACTATTACAATCCAATGATTTACCCAAAGGTTGGCTCGGCAAAAATTATGCTTGCTACCAGTTAGCAAAAGAAAGCACAGGACGCTACTTGCTCTTTTTAGATGCTGACGTACGCATAGAGCCTGATTTTATCGGCAAACTACTGCACTACGGACATACCCGCAAACTGGATTTAGTATCCATATTCCCCAAGCAGATTCTGGGCAGTGTTGGCGAATGGATAACGGTGCCTATTATGAATTATATTTTACTTTCGCTGTTACCTTTGATTTTAGTGCGAGGACGTTATTTTACCTCTTTATCCGCAGCGAATGGGCAATGTATGTTTTTTTCACAAAGTTCATACGAAAAAATGAACCCTCACGAGCAAGTAAAAGAAAATGCGGTGGAAGATATCATTATTGCACGTATGTATAAGAAAAAAAAACTCAAAATAGCTTGTTTAGCCAGTGCGCGTAGCATTTCGTGTCGCATGTACGAAGGATACGAAGATGCCATCAATGGATTTAGCAAAAATTATCTGGCATTTTTCGGCAATTCGATTGCAGTAGCCATTCTTTTTTGGCTAACAACGAGTTTTTCGTTTCTCGTTCTTTTGTTTTACCCTATACTTTTAGGGGCATATCTACTTTTAGCTATCGCCACTAGAATAATGATTTCTATAACGAGCCATCAATCCGTTAAAAAAAATCTATACTACTGGGTGTACCAACAACGTACACTTGGCATTCTCATTAAACAAGCTTATGCAAATAAGCGTAATCGTAATCAACTATGGAAAGACAGAAATATCTATCAATAATCGTTCTTTATTTTATCGCAATGAGCGTTTTTGCTAGTTCGTATAAAGAAAAAGTATATCAAGCGTATGTACATAATACCATGTCGCAATGGAAATCAGCCGTTGATGAGATGGGGAAAAGTCCACTCACAAACAATCAAACACGCTTGGAGCTACTCAACTATCAATATGGGTATATTGGTTGGTGCATTGGACAGAAGAAAAACGAAGAAGCCAAACGTCACCTTGAATTAGCAGAAAAACACATTGAAATATTAGAAAGAAATAACTATAAAACGGCTGATTTACAGGCCTATACTGCGGCTTTCTATGGTTATAAAATTGGATTAAACCCAATTAAAGCATCCTATTTAGGTCCTAAAAGTATTTGGCATGTAAAAAAAGCCTTGGAAAAAGAACCTACCAATGCATTGGCACACCTTCAATATGGCAATATTTATTTTTATATGCCTGCCGTATTTGGAGGCTCAATACAAACAGCTAGTGAATATTACCTCAAAGTAGAAAAACATTACGATGCCACGCCATCCTTAAAAGAGAATAATTGGAATTATATTAATTTACTTACAATCCTTGCCAATACATATATTGCCTTGGATAACGATGCGAAAGCAATGGAATATTATCGAAAGATTATTGCGTTTGAACCAAATTGTAAGTGGATACAAAAAGAAATATTATCAAAAATAAAAAAATAAAACTACCAATATGAAAAAACAAGAAGTAATTGTTGTAGGAGCTGGATTAGGAGGACTTTCTACAGCTCTTCGATTAGTAAAGAAAGGATTTAAGGTAACTATTCTTGAAAAAAACAGCCAAGCTGGCGGACGTTTAAACCGTATTCAAAAAGACGGATTTACCTTCGATACAGGTCCGAGTTTTTTCAGTATGTCGTACGAATTTAAGAAGTTTGCAGAAGAATGTAAAATTGATATGCCTTTTGAGTTTGTAGAACTTGACCCCTTGTATAGTGTTCATTTTGCAGACGACCCACGTACATACCATTTGTACAAAGATATTAAAAAACTAGCTGAACAGTTTACAGATGTGGAAACAGATTTTGAAGCTAAGATGGAGAAATACTTGAATAAATCAGGTGCACTATTTCACGACACAATTGATATTGTTGTAAAGAGTAATTTTGATTCTCTATTGGATTACGTAAAAGCTTTGATGCAGGTAAACCCAAAACATCTGCCTGTTTTATTGCGAAATTTTTGGCAACAGGTTAGCTTGCATTTCTCATCGAAAGAGGCAAGACGCATTTTATCCTTAGTAGCATTCTTCTTGGGACGCACGCCTTTTGACACCATGGCAATATATACTTTATTGTCTTACACGGAGTTTCAACACGATGGATATTACAACGTAAAGGGAGGCATGTACAAAATCGTAGAAGGCATTGTTGCTGAACTCGAAAAAGAAAATGTACGTATTGAATACAATACTGAGATTATATCTGTGCAAGAAACGGCAGGCAAAGTAGAGTCCGTAACAGATCAAAACGGAAAGCAATGGATGGGAGATATATTTGTTATAAATTCAGATGCTGCTGTCTTTAGAGGAAAAGTGCTACATCGAAAAGCATACAGCCCTGCTAAACTCAACAAAATGAATTGGACAATGGGTTACTTAACCATTTACTTGGGCATATCAACCAAATTGCCCGAAGTGAATCACCACAACTATTATTTAGGAAATAATTTCGAGGAATATTCCAACAAAGTAATGAGCGACCCAAATAGCTTGGAAAAACCGTATTATTACGTCAACGTTCTATCCAAACACAATCCAGAATGTGCTCCTGAAGGTTGCGAAAGCTTATTTGTAGTATGCCCTGTGCCTACCCTACTTCAAAAGCCAAATTGGGACGATCGTGATAAAATTGTAGATGGTATTATTGCCGATTTCTCTAAACGTATAGGAAGAGATATCGCTCCGAACATTATCTCTCGCACCGTATATACCCCACAAGATTGGCAAAGTATGATGCATCTGCACCAAGGTAGTGGCTTGGGTTTATCGCACACCATGATGCAAATTGGCGGATTTAGACCTGCTAATATAGACGAAAAAAACAGCAACTTATTCTATGTTGGAGCCTCAACCATTCCTGGTGCTGGATTGCCAATGGCAATTATCAGTTCTGAATTAGTGTGCAAACGTGTGTATACCTATGCAGGTATCGAATAAAAAGTAGATGGAAAGCAGGAAAGTTGTACTAATTACGGGAAGTAACGGGCTAATTGCAAAACAATTAGCTACGCAACTAAGTAACACCTACGAAGTGCGTTTACTAAGCAGAAACCCATCTGCAGCAAATGAATTTGCGTGGGAAATTGACTCCAACTATATAGATGAAAAAGCTTTGCTTTGTGTAAGCCATATTATCCATTTGGCAGGAGCAGGCATTGCAGAAAAGCCTTGGACAAAGAATCGACGACAAGAAATAATAGCCAGCAGAGTAAATAGCGTTGCGTTGCTTTTAGAAGCTTGTGTGCGACTAGAAATCAAACTCGATTCATTTATTTCTGCCTCAGCTATTGGTTATTACGGACAAACAACCTCCCAACATATTTATACCGAAACAAATACTCCTGGTTCTGATTTTGTTAGTAAGGTATGCACAGAATGGGAAAAAGCCGCAGATACATTCCTCACCTCTGGCGTAGCCGAACGTATAATAAAAGTGCGTACAGGTGTAGTGTTCTCAAAAAAAGGAGGTGCATTGCCGAAAATGTTGCTTCCCTTTACCTTCTTTGTCAATGCCATTATTGGAAATGGTCAACAATACGTTCCGTGGATACACGTCGACGATATATGCGGCATATATCAATTTGCAATAGAAAACAAGAGTGTAAATGGAGCATATAATGCCGTGGCAAGCGAACACAATACATACGCATCGTGCATGAAAAAAGCACAAAAATCTCTAAACAGAAGGAGCCTCAAGATTCATATACCTTCTGTATTTCTTAGAGCAATTATTGGTAAAAGGTCTTCTCTCTTAGTCTCTGGAAGTCGCATAGAGAATGAAAAAATAAAAAAAGCAGGTTTTACGTTTCAATTTGAAAAACTATCAGCTTGCCTGTCGGATGTATTGGAAAAACGCTGATAAAAGAATAAAGGTAATTTGGCATATAATTTTCTAAATCTAAAATTAAACCTATATATTTGTATTCACTTAACTTGAACGTATACTTATGATTGATTTTCTTTTATTAATAGGAGGGTTTTTTGCTTTAGTATTTGGAGCAGACAAACTAATTGACGGTGCCGCTTGTTTTGCCAAAAGATTACACATCCCGAGTATTGTTATAGGCTTAACCATTGTCTCTTTTGGCACTTCTGCCCCCGAATTTGTTGTGAATCTTTTTGCTTCCTTCGATGGAAATAGCGAAATTGTTTTGGGAAATATACTGGGGAGTAATATCTCAAATATTCTATTAATCTTAGGGATATCAGCCATTATCTATCCTTTATCCGTAAAAAAACAAACCACGTGGATAGAAATCCCTCTCAGCGCCCTAGCTGCCGTTGCGGTATTTGTACTCGCCTCAGATATGCTTCTTGACAAGGCAACTCAATCAAGCATTTCGCATATTGACGGCTATATCTTATTGCTCTTTTTTCTAATATTTATAGCGTACAACATTTCGCTTACCATAACAAATAAAACTGAAGAAGATATTGAAACCAAAGATTATTCGATGCTGGTTTCCACTCTCTACATATTGTTAGGGCTCGTATTATTAGCTGCAGGAGGAAAAGCAATTGTGTATGGTGCGAGTAATATAGCCGAGGCGTTTGGCATTAGCCAGCGTGTTATCGGTATTGCTATCGTAGGTATTGGCACATCTTTGCCAGAATTAGCCACCAGTATAGTAGCTGCTCGCAATAAAAAAACCGACATTGCTATTGGAAATATTGTAGGGTCTAACATCTTTAATACTTTCTTCGTACTAGGAACATCAGCGACCATAAGTACCATACAAGTATCATCCGCAGCAATATATGACATCTACTTCAATATTTTCAGTAGTATCCTATTATTTACCTTGCTATTTGTGGGAAAGAATCACATCCTATCACGCAAAGCTGGCATCCTAATGCTGGGTTTATTTATCGGCTATATGGTGTTCGTAATTCTATAAAATACAGGAAATGTTAGTTAGCATATCTTTTCGCTAATTGTATGCTTATCTCCTACAATCCAAAGAATATCTTCGAATTGAAAAATTTCTGTTGAACTTGGATTCATAATCGATCTCCCTTGCCTTTCAATACCGATAACCATACACCCCAATTGCCTAATGCCTGAGTTCACAATGGTTTTTCCTATAAGCGTAGAGTTTTCTTCAAGTACAAATGAGGTCAATGTTATATCAAGATTCGATTGAGGTATATCTGTGCTACTTTCTACTTCCATAATAGGTGTAAAGCGTGCAATTTGATTATCATTTCCCAAAATGAGTAGTTGATCGTAAGGATAAATCCGTTCATCACCCAAAGGTAAATAAATATACTTACTACCTCTAATAATCTTAATAATAGATACTCCAAACTCAGTTTTAATGTCTGTCTCAGCGATTTTCTTCCCAATGTAGGGAGAATCGACAGAAACCTCAACGATAGTTAGGTGAATATTTTGATTGGAAAATTGAGAGTAAAAACTTGTCCTCAACGGATTATTTTGCTTTTCCAACTCTTCTTTGGTATTCAAATTTGCAATAAATCGCTTTTCAATTTTAGTGTAATGTAGAAATGAAAAGCGGGAAAACAAAATAAACAACACGATACCAATAGCCAACAACAGCACCAATATATAGCTATAGGTAAAACTGGTATACAGTACGAATGTTACCAAAATTACAGCTATCAGCACACGCAGCAAGAGCAAGGCTGTTAATCCACCACGAGTAAATCTATTTTCATTCCACAATTTCAAGAAAATATCTTTTTTATTGTTTCTATTCAACATCAATCCATTTAGAAAAGGATATAGTAGAGCAATTGTAAGTGAGGCTTGCACTAGATTAATAACGAACAAAGGCAAAAAAGGATTTAGGTAATTGAGTAACAATGGGTTTAGAATATGTAACATAAATAAAATAACTCCCACACTTATCACCGTATAGCCTACCACTTGGATGGCAAAAGAAGTCATTAGTTTTTTCCAATCGCTCGAACTCGTTACTCGGTTAGAATGAGCTACATATTTTTCTAATGTCTGTTTGGTAGAAATGGATAGACGAGCATAAATCCAATTATAAAGGGGATTAGCTAAACGCATCATATAAGGTGATGCGAATGTAGAAAGAACCGACACGGCTACAATGATTGGATAAATATGAGGACTCATTACCCCTAAGGTATATCCCAAGGTTGCAATGATAAAAGCGAACTCCCCTATTTGTGACAAACTTAAACCAGATTGAATCGCTACACGCAAATTCTGCCCTGAGATGAGCACGCCTAGACCTGCAAAAAAAGACTTTCCAATAACAATAGTGAAGGTCAATAGCAACACAGGCATCCAGTATTCTCCTATCACTGAAGGGTCAACCATCATGCCCACAGAAACAAAAAAGATAGCTCCAAATAGATTCTTTATCCCTTTGGTAAGTTTTTCGATATGCTCACCCTCTAAAGTTTCAGCAAAGATAGAACCCATAATAAAAGCACCCAAAGCAGCAGAAAAACCTGCATAAGTAGCTACTGCCACCATACCAAAACAAAAACCAATGGATATGATCAGCAAATTCTCGTCATTGAGCCAGCGTTTTGATTTTTTAAAAAAAGAAGGAAAAACAAATATCCCAACCAAAAACCACAATATCAAAAAGAAACCTAACTTAATAATACTATAAAGCATATCTACGCCAGCAAATTCTTTACTCACGGCTGCTGTGGATAATAATAACATCACAATAATTGCCACCAAATCTTCTACTACCAAGGTGCCAAAAACGATGGAGGTAAACTTGTGCTTTCGCAAACCTAAGTCTTCAAAAGACTTTACAATAATAGTAGTAGATGATACCGAGAGCATACCACCCAGCATAAAACTCTCTATGAGCGTCCAATTAAAAAAGTAACCAATAAGCGTTCCGATAGAAAACATGGCAATAATTTCTGTGCCAGCAGTGATAAGAGCAGAACTACCTACATTCACTAATTTCTTGAAACTAAATTCTAGTCCTAATGCAAAGAGGAGAAAGATAACGCCAATATCAGACCATTCGTGCACACTTTGCTTGTCAATAATGGTAGGAAAAACATCGAAATAAGGTCCAACTATAAAGCCTGCAACAATATATCCTAATACCATCGGTTGCTTTAATCGCTTAAAAATAAGCGTAACAATGCCTGCGGCAATTAAAATAATGGCTAAATCAGAGACTAAACTTATTTCTCCCATAGTTTCTTAATATTACTCGTGTAAATATAGGGAAAGATTCTAATTTCGATAAAAAAATAGCCTGAAACTTTCAGGCTATTTATACTATATAAAATAATTATTCAGCATTTGCATTTGCTAAATCTGAATCTACCAAGATGCGACCACAATGCTCGCATACAATAATTTTTTTGCGTAAGCGAATATCCAATTGTCTTTGAGGTGGAATTTTATTAAAACAACCGCCACAAGCATCACGTTGAATATGCACAACAGCCAAACCATTACGTGCATTCTTGCGAATACGTTTGAAGGCTTGTAACAAACGATCTTCTACCAATTTTTCTAATTGTTTTGCTTCTTCGCGGTATTTTTCTTCCTCTTGTCTTGTTTCTGATACAATCTCATCTAATTCAGCTTTTTTCTCGCGCAAATTAGCATTCATATCTTCCAATTGTGACAAGGATTTTTCTTTTTCTTCTTTCTTTACATCAATAGCCACTGTAAATTCGCGGATATTTTTTTCAGAATGTTCTATTTCTAAAGTTTGGTATTCCATTTCTTTTGTTAAATGGTCAAACTCTCTATTATTTCGTACGTTATTTATCTGCTCTTGGTATTTTACAATTAAGGCAGTTGAATTAACAATATCTTGTTTGCGATTCGTAATACTTGTAGTTAATTCTTCAATATCACTATCGTGTTTTGCAATACGTGTTTGCAAACCAACAAGGTCATCTTCTAAATCTTGCACCTCTAAAGGTAATTCACCTCTTAATGTTTTTATTCTATCTATTTCAGAATAAATAGTTTGCAAATCATACAAGGCTCTAAGTTTTTGTTCAATTGAAATGTCAATTTCAGTCTTTTTTTCTGCCATATTGTGTGGTATTTTGGGGGATATTATCGCAACTAAATGTTTATTACTAAAAATAGAGAACTGGATTACGCTCATTCTCTGAAAAATGGATTGCAAATGTAGGTATTTTTTTTGATATTAAATCATAAAAAAGCTCTTTTATAAAGTGTTCAGACTCAAAATGTCCAATATCTATTAAAAGTAATTGATTTTCGGGAATAAAAAAGTCATGGTACTTACAATCAGCAGTAACATACACATCTGCTTTTTGTTTTATCGCATCATTAATCAGCGAGCTTCCACTACCTCCACACACCGCAACTGTACGCACCATTTTACCTGTCAATGTCGATGTACGTACCATTTTACTGCCAAAAACATCTTTCAACAAGTGGATAAACGCCTCTTCGCTCATAGGAGATGGGAGCTCTGCAAGCATACCTAGTCCTACATTACTACCCGAATTGAGTAAGGATATAAAATCGTACGCTGGCTCTTCATACGGATGTACGGCACGCAGGGTTTTTTCAGCTTGTGCTACTAAATAAGTTGGCAATAACATTTCTATACGCACCTCCTCCTCATTGTGCAGGGTATTTTTTTCTCCAACAAAAGAATGTGCCTCATCATTTGCCTTAAAGGTCCCTTGTCCTTGCACGTTAAAACTACATTCGCTGTAGTTACCTAGCTGCCCGACACCTACATCAAATAGGGCTTTTCTCACTATTTCTGCATGCTGCGTGGGCACAAATGTTACCAATTTGGTCAGCATATTTTCGTTAGGGGATAAAATAGAGATGGGATTTGCTCCAATTTTTCGGCACATTACGGCACTTACACCATTGGAAATCACATCCATCGTGGTATGCGCTGCATAAATAGCTATACCTTGCTGAATGGCTTTTCGCACACTGCGTTCAATATAATTTTTGTTTGATATTTTTCTCAATCCACTAAATATCAATGGGTGATGCGAAAGTATCACATTGCATTTTTTCGCAACAGCTTCCTCTATCGTACCTTCAGTGATATCTACACAGAGCAATAAGCCTGTAATTTCAGCATTATCATTGTCAATCAATAGCCCCGAATTATCCCATTTTTCTTGCAAGGCAAGAGGAGCGTACGATTCTATGATGGAGACTAATTCGTGGGTGTTCATTTTCTTATTCACTTAATGTATAAAAATAAAATACGGCTACCTTATAATTAGATAGCCGTATATTTTCTTGACAATCAATTAATCGGCGTACAGTATCATTGCCGAAGATGCTGGTACAGAAATGTATGCTTTGTTATGTTTAAAAATACCATGCAAGTCAATCTCTTCCCCATTGGCTACCACCACCCAATTTTCTTGAGGGATATCAAGGGTAACGTTATGTCTATTTCCGTTATAAATAACGAGGATACGTCTCCACGAATCTCCATTTGCATTGCCACTAATGGTGTAAGCAACCAAGGCTGGTTCTTTTACATCAATAAATTTCAGGTGTTTTTGCACCATTTCTTGCGTTGGCATTCTAAATGCAGGATGGGTTCTACGTAATTCTATCAAATTACGATAATAATCGAACATATCATGGTTGGTAGTTTTAAACGACCAGTCTATTTGATTAATGCTATCAGGCGATTGATACGTGTTATGTACACGTTGTTTATCCCTTTTCAGCTCTTCTCCACCATATATAAAAGGTACACCTTGTGCGGTAAACACAATCGCTTGTGCCAATTTATTAAAACGGGTTTTCTCTTTATCACTCGTCCCTTCGGGTGCTGAATAAATAATTTTGTCGTGTAAAGACAAATCATCGTGACAAGAGGCGTAATTAATTACCTGTGTAGGATTCTGTGCATAAGGAGCTTTGGCGTATTTTACAGCATCGTAATGTATTTGATTGTGTTGAGTAGCACCTACTACACCAAATTTAATACTCTCTTCATATCCGTAAACTCCAGCAATGAAACCTGCAACTTTATTATTGTCCCATGTACCACGAATACCGTCGCGAATATCATCACTGAATACAGCAATATTATCTAATTGCAATGCGTTTTGCTTAATGGCACGTTTTTCGTACGGCAATGGAAAATCCCACTCCGCTGTCCAACCTTCACCATGAATGCTAATAGTTGGATCAATTTTATCTAATTCGGCACGCAATAAATTCAGGGTTTCAATGTCATGGATACCCATCAAGTCGAAACGGAATCCATCTACTTTATATTCGGTTACCCAATATTTACACGATTCAATAATGTACCTACGCATCATGGCTCTATCAGAAGCTGTTTCGTTGCCACAGCCCGAAGCGTTCGACCAACTACCATCCTCTTTAAAACGGTAAAAATACCCAGGAGCCATGAGATTAAGATGAGATTCAATACCCCAAAAAGTATGGTTATACACCACGTCCATAATCACACGAAACCCATTATTTTTTAACGACTGAACTGCTTGTTTAAATTCTAAAATACGGGATATCGGATTGTATGGATCAGTAGAATAACCGCCCTCTGGCACATTATAGTTTTTGGGATCATATCCCCAGTTATACTGATTCTTATCTAATGTTGTTTCATCAACCGAAGCGTAATCATAAATAGGCAATAATTGTACGTGAGTTATCCCCAATTCTTTTAAATGATCAACACCTGTTTTTTTACCAGCAGCATTTGTGGTCCCCATTTCGGTAAAGGCTAAAAACTTACCCTTGTTTTCCATGCCAGATTCTGGTCCTACAGAAAAATCACGCACGTGCAACTCGTATATACTAGCATCTGTAAAGTGTTTCATAGGAGGTCTTTGCACCTTCTCCCACCCTTCGGGGTTTGTTTCAGCCATATCAATAATAGCACCTCTATTCCCGTTTACGCCAACAGCTTTTGCCCAGATACCAGGCGTTTCAGCCAACCATTGTTCATTTTGAAAAATTTGAAAAGTATAGAATTTACCTTTTAAATTATCCTCGATGACAGTAATCCAAGTACCATCTACATCGTACTCCAATTCTTTTACCTCGAAAGGTTCTCCTCCCAATCCCTCTGTGTATAAGTTTACTTTCACCTTGGCGGCAGCAGGCGACCAGACTCTAAATAATGTTTTTTCAGGGGTATATACTACCTCTAAATCATCGCCCTCGTACACAGGATATTCTTCATACGATCTATACTCTTTGGGCAGGTTATTGCAAGACATAACTAAAAATAAAATGAACGGTAATACTAAAAAGATATTTTTTCTCATTGCCATTATTCTTTAACGGATATTTTAAAAGATTTAATATATTTGTTTTCACTATGTTACAGATTTAGGTTTGGTAAAATTACATAGGTAATGTGCAAAATTAGTTTTTTTTAATTTAAAAACAAAACTTTTCGTTAAAAAAAATTAAGATTTATTTAAGGATGACGACCTTATTTGTTGAGTAAAATTCGTACTTTTGCACCTCGTAGTATTTGGATATTTTATATATGATAACAATCATTGATGTATTTAGTTTCTTAGGTGCATTCGCATTTGCGATTAGCGGTATTCGCTTAGCGTCAAAAAAACAATTTGACTGGTTTGGGGCATACATCGTAGGCTTAGTAACGGCCATCGGTGGTGGCACGCTCCGCGATTTATTGCTGGATCAACCTCCATTCTGGATGGAACAAGGCTGGTACCTCATTAGTACACTTGTAGCCTTGTTATTTGTAGTGGCAATGGGCAAATATGTAAACAAACTCTCCTCGTCATTTTTTGTATTCGACACCATCGGACTGGCGGTTTTCACCATTGCAGGCATAGAAAAAACCTTGTCTTTCGACTATTCATACTGGGTTGCCATCGTGATGGGTGTAATGACGGGTTGCTTAGGAGGTATTATCAGAGATATTTTTATAAATGAAACCCCGCTTATTTTTCGGAAAGAAATATATGCTATGGCATCCATTATAGGTGGTGGATTATACTTGCTCGCACTCAATGTTTTAGGACTTGGGGAACTTATGTCGTACATTATTGGTTTTAGTTCAATTGTAATTATCCGAATTTTGGCTGTAAAATATGAAATCAGTTTGCCTAAATTGCGCGACTCTCAATAAATAAAGAAATTACTATGCATTTAAAATTTTGTAGCTTAGCCAGTGGCAGCAGTGGCAATTGTTATTATATAGGAAATGATACGCAAGGCATTTTGATAGACGCTGGTATTGGCGTACGCACGATAAAAAAACGACTAAAGGAAATTAATGTGCCTCTCGAATCTATTCTAGGCGTGTTTGTTACCCACGATCATTTTGACCACATTGCCTCTATTGGAGTATTAGGAGAAGTACATCATATTCCTATTTATTCTACTTCAGAAGTATTAGAAGGCATTAATCGTTGTTATAAAGTAACTCAAAAAATAAATTTCTGCAAAAGACCTATCCAAAAAGGAGAACCTGTAACTATTGGCGATTTTCAGGTAGAAGCATTTCCTGTATCGCACGACTCATCTGATTGCGTTGGCTACACGGTATCTTATCTGGGCAAAAAACTTACAGTCGCTACAGACTTGGGCTATATAAGCGAAGAAGCTGCACAACACATGCTTTTAGCAAATTCTTTTGTAGTAGAAGCCAATTATGACGAGCAAATCCTACTCAACAATGCAGCGTATCCGCTATTTTTAAAAGAACGCATTTTAGGCAAAAGAGGGCATTTGAGCAACCATGAATTAGCGGCTTTTCTTTCGGACAACTTTCAAGAACATTGGCAACATATTTTCTTATGCCATTTGAGTAAAGAGAATAATACGCCGGAACGAGCCATTGAAACCATCGAACAGAAAATTGGGAATAAACGCTATAACTTATGGACTAATTGTGCCTTAATCGCACTTCCACGCACGACACCCACAGAAGTATTTTCTATATAAAAGCAGGGTATATCGGCTGCATAAAAGACATCCCTCTGCCATGTACAATTATTTTAACAGCGTCAATTCATTTTTTTCTTTGAAAGATAAATTAAAATCTGTATTTTTGTACTCCGATTTTTTAATCATATGGTTTTTAGACAGATAAACACGATTAAGTATTCCTTAGTAAAAGAACCTTCGTTTCAATGCTGCAAGATGCCACCGTTTACTTTAACAAAACACAATAAATAACCGATGAAAGAACAAGTAAAAACAGTACACCTTAACAATGTTGTGATTCGATTTTCAGGAGATTCTGGAGATGGGATGCAATTGGCAGGTACACTTTTTTCAAATATCTCTGCTTTTAGTGGCAATGATATTTCAACTTTTCCTGATTATCCATCTGAAATTCGTGCCCCACAAGGTTTGTTGAGCGGTGTTTCGGGTTTCCAAGTACATATTGGACCTAAAGTATATACACCTGGTGACAAAACAGATGTGCTTATTGCCATGAATCCCGCCGCATTAAAAGTAAACGTAAAAGCCTTGAAAAATAGTTCTGTAATCATCATCGATTCAGACAGTTTTATGAAAAAAGATTTAGACAAAGCTCTGTTTACTACCGATAATCCATTTGAAGAATTGGGTATTGCTGGACTTAATGTTATACAAGCACCTATCAGCACGATGGTAAAAGACAGTCTTGCTGAATCTGGCATGGAAGGGAAAGATATTTTGCGTTGTAAAAACATGTTTGCTTTAGGCTTAGTTTGTTGGTTATTCGACCGCTCTCTGCCAGTAGCCGAAACAATGCTACGTACAAAATTTGCAAAAAAACCAACTATTGCCGAAGCAAATATCAAAGTATTAAACGACGGTTATAATTTTGGAGCAAACACACACGCTTCTGTACCTACCTACCACGTAGCTACGGGAGTAAAAGAAAAAGGTTTCTATACCGATGTAGATGGAAATACAGCTACCGCTTACGGTTTGCTTGCTGCATCTGAAAAGTCAGGCTTAGAGCTATTTTTAGGTAGTTACCCTATTACTCCTGCTACCGATATATTGCAAGAATTGGCCAAACACAAATCCATGGGCGTTAAAACCATGCAAATGGAAGACGAAATTGCAGGCATTTGTACAGCAATAGGAGCTAGTTTTGCAGGCAGTTTTGCTGCTACCACAACATCTGGCCCTGGATTAGCACTAAAAGGCGAAGCTATTGGATTGGCAGTAATGGCAGAATTACCCCTTGTTATTGTAAACGTGCAACGTGGTGGACCTTCTACAGGTTTGCCAACAAAAAGCGAACAAACCGATTTAATGCAAGCATTGTATGGTAGAAATGGAGAAAGCCCAGTAGTTGTAGTATCTGCGAAATCGCCTACAAACTGTTTTGATGCGGCTTTTTGGTCGTCAAAAATAGCCTTAGAACACATGACTCCTGTTATTTTGCTTACTGACGGATTTATTGCAAACGGGTCTAGTGCTTTCAAAATACCCAATTTAGCTACATATCCACCCATTACTCCTAATTTTGTAAACAAAGCAGTTGCAAATTGGACACCTTATTTGCGTAACGAAGACACCAAAGTTCGCTATTGGGCTACACCTGGAACAGAAGGTTTTCAACACCGTATTGGTGGCCTGGAAAAAGACTATAAAACAAGTGTTATTTCAACAGATGGAGACAATCACGAACTGATGGTAGCAACTCGTCAAGCAAAAATTGATGCTATTGCTAATTATATTCCTGAACTAGAGGTAGAAGGCAATGTAGATGCCGATGTATTAGTTGTTGGATGGGGTGGCACATACGGACATCTTTGCTCAGCTGTGAATGATATGAATGATATGGGCAAAAAAATAGCCTTTGCACATTTTAGTTTCATTAGCCCACTTCCCAAAAATACAGAAGAAGTATTACGCAAGTATAAAAAAATTGTAGTATGCGAACAAAACTTAGGTCAGTTTGCAGGCTATTTACGCATGAAAATTCAAGGATTGAATATCTACCAATACAATCAGGTTACGGGACAACCATTTTTGGTAAGCGAATTAGTAAAATGTTTCACAAAAATAATGGAGAACTAAACACATGGCAGAATTATCATATCGACCTTTTCAAGCAACGGACTACAAAAGTGCTCAAGCTGTACGTTGGTGTCCAGGATGTGGCGACCACTTTTTATTAAATTCGCTACACAAAGCAATGGCAAATATTGGCATTCCGCCTCATCAAATAGCAGTTATATCAGGGATTGGGTGCTCTTCTCGCTTGCCTTATTACATGAACACCTATGGCTTTCACACCATACATGGTCGTGGAGCAGCCATTGCATCGGGCGTAAAGGTAGCGAACCCAAAATTATGTGTTTGGCAGATTACGGGTGATGGCGACTGCCTTGCCATTGGTGGTAATCATTTTATCCATTCGATAAGACGTAATATCGACCTCAACATCGTGTTGGTCAACAACCAAGTATATGGATTAACTAAAGGACAATATTCTCCAACATCACCTAAAGGATACACCTGCAAATCAGCACCTTATGGAACAATAGAAGACCCATTCCGCCCTGCTGAACTTACATTTGGGGCTCGTGGTACATTTTTTGCTCGCACAGTAGATGTGGACGCACCCGTTGCTATTGATGTATTAACTGCTGCCGCCAATCACAAAGGTGCTTCTGTCGTAGAAGTGTTGGAAAATTGCGTTATCTTTAATGATGGAACGCATAGTATCGTAGCAAAAAAAGATGGTCGTGCTAAAAATTCTATTGTTGTAGAACATGGCAAACCAATGATTTTTGGTGAAAACAAAGAAAAAGGCATTGTACTTGAGGGCTTAAACCTAAAAGTCGTCGTACTAGGAGAAAATGGCATAACAGAAAAAGACCTATTGGTACACGATGAATCCTCTGTTGACAATACCATCCATCAAAAATTAGCAAACATGGCATATCCTGAATTTCCAATCGCTTTGGGAGTAATACGCCGTGTAGCTGCACCTAGCTATAACGAGGAATTAACAAAACAAATAGAAGTAGTAAAAGCAAAAAATAAAACACGCACTTTACAAGAATATTTGATGCAAGGCGAAATCTGGGAAGTAAAATAGACAGTTGTCTTTCGAATAAATTAAAAAGCTCTGAATAAATATTCAGAGCTTTTTAATTTTCCATTATTGAGGGTCGGTGATTTCAAAAACAAATGATACAACCCTCGGATTATATTCACCACGTGTACCCGATTTAGATTCGAGGGAGAATTTAAGTTCAACAGACTGCTGTTTCTTCTGAATGGCAACAACTTGAATGGGTATAACACAGGTTTTAATCGTGGGCTTAAACACATACTTATACCGTCCAGCACTACTACTTTCTGACGCAATGAAATCATTTTGCTGAAAAGAATCAGCAAAAGAAAAATCCACAAAATCATCTTCTGGAATAATCTCCAACTCTGTTAACTCGTGGTAATAACCAGACAAAACTACATTCATTCTCAAGGTATCTTCAACTAACAGATACTGTCTATCAATTTCTTCCCCGTTGATAGTTACATCAAAAAAAGAAACTTGCGGACTTTTATCTGCTTCAGAATTTAAGTCGCATGATGCTACAAAAATCGCTATTATTAAAAAAGAAAACCATTTTTTCATTGTATACCAAATTAACTGTTTCTTGTACATGCAAATATACAGAAAGAATACTGAAAAAGGGAGCTTTTAGTCAAATCTTACCATTCCATAGGCAATTTTTATGTATATTTGCATAAAAGATACCACAACACCATGATACGTAAAGCCTTAGATAACTACAAAAACCAACAACAAGCTTCTGAGCTTCCTACCCTCAAAGCAGCACTTTTCGATATGGACGGTGTGATATTTGATTCGATGGACTACCACGCCAAATCGTGGGTAAATGCCTTTAAAGAAGTAAACATCGAATTTTCTGAATACGAAGTGTATCTAAATGAAGGACGAACTGGTGCTTCTACTATTCAAAATGCATTTTTAGCACAAAAAGGACGTGATGCCAGTCAAACTGAGATCCAAGCATTGTATGCAATTAAAAGTCGCTATTTTGAAGGTTGCGGCGAACCTATACCCATGGGTTTTGCAAAAGAAACCTTGCTACAAGCACAAGCATTAAAACTAGGTATTTATTTAGTAACAGGCTCAGGGCAAGCGAGTTTACTCAATACACTACATACATATTTCCCAAGCATCTTTAGCAAAGAAAACATGGTTACTGCCTACGATGTAACTCACGGAAAACCACATCCTGAACCATATTTAATGGGACTGGAAAAAGCCAAAGTACTTCCTCTTGAAGCTATTGTGGTAGAAAATGCACCATTGGGAGTGCAAGCAGCCGTAGCGGCTAATTTATTTACGGTAGCAGTAAATACGGGAATACTCGAAGATAAAATACTCGAAGATGCAGGTGCTCATCTTATATTGGATAGTCTCGAATCAACATCAACTGCGAACTCAGCCCCGCATCCTCTACTGGGAAATAGTTGGCGTCGGGAACAACGCCTTGCGTTGGCTTGATCGAAGCGATACCGCAACAATGCGCGGGGTTGCGAAGCGACCC
>FLOH01001144.1_pt1 | contig 43377 bp, 43 predicted proteins | sample 756751 | NCBI WGS metagenome assembly FLOH01 (sample SAMEA4026879, study PRJEB14308) | marine metagenome | biome: coastal water; material: water | depth 74 m
ATAACTTCGCGATGCAGAGCTTCGAAAAGAACGGTGACGTGTCACAGGATGGCATTTTTGTGTTGAACTCGGTTGACGAAGATTACTTTCTTCCAGTCCGTGGATCAGAGGGAGGAACCAAAATCGAAACCCTGGCAGGTGGCACAAATGCATCCGCAATTGAAGATGTGCAATACATTCAAAAGAAGCTTTTTGCTGCTCTTAAGATCCCTCGAGCCTATCTTGGATATGATGAAGATGTCGGTGCCAAGGCGACATTGGCACAGGAAGACATCCGTTTCTCACGAACCATCGCCCGCATTCAGAAGACCGTTATTGCTGAACTGAATAAGTTGGCAATGATTCACCTTTATTGTCACGGATTTGATGAAGAGGAAATCGCTGATTTTGATCTTAAGCTAACAAATCCCAGCTCAATTGCCCAGCAACAAAAACTCGAGCTGATTAGAACACAATTTGAGATTGCTGGATCTGTTCCGGAGGGTGTTGTTGATCGTCAATGGATTCGCCGCAATGTGCTGGGTCTAACGCCTGATAAAATAGAGCAGATCAAAGAAGGTAGAAAAGCTGACAAATTAGAGGACGCTGATGTCGAGGCTGCAGGGGCAGAAGAGGGTGGTGCAGAAGAGGCCGGCGAGGAAATGGGCGGCGAAGATGATCTCTTCTCTGGTGATCGTCCAGAGGGCCAGCTTCTGACAGCCCGACCAGGCTCTGGGAATAGTTATGCGCCAGATGATGAAGAAGATGAGGAAGATCTGCTGGACCAATTTTCTATGGATGATGAAAATGCGCCTGATAAGGCTGAGAAGCGCCTGCAAAATGCTTTTGGTGGCCCAATCAAGGCCGATAGAAAGGTAAGGAATGGGCCACTGGGATCCCAGATGCCAGATCTGGGGAAAATGGTCGGGATTGGATCATCTGCTCGAGCCCAGGATACATCAAACAAACCCTATGACGAAGACTTTCTATTTGGAACGTTCTCAGAGGCGGAAGACCATAGATCGACTCGGCGGCCGCGGATAACGAGCAGCTTGGAAAAAATGTTCGCTTCGATGGGCACCGCGATAAGTAGTAATAAGAAGACGCTTCTGTCGGAATCAGAGGCAATGTTAGATGAAGACATAACGTCAGGAGAGGAACCATAGTGGCAAAGCACAACAAAAAACGCAATGTCGGTTTGATACATGAACAATTGGTAAGGTATGTAGCCAGCTCATTAATTGCTAAAGATCGAGAGTCAGCTGATACTGCTGTCAAGATTATTACTAAGCATTTTCGGGCTGGGACTGAATTGTATCGAGAGTTTCGGCTTTTCAATGCATTGGTAAACTTGCCTGTCGGATCTAAAAGTCTGGCCAATCGGGTTTTAGAAGAGAGCAAGCGCTCGGCAGTCACACATGATGCCAATAAGCTCCGAAAGGAAAAGTCACTTCTGATCAAAGACATCAATACACAGCTGGCCGAGTCTCGGCGATTTTATGACATCAAGATTGATAGCTACCGACTTTACGCAACGGTGCAAACAATGCTAAACGAATGGCGGGGCAAAAGCTCTGTTGAACTAACACAGCGTGCTCAATATGAAGAGCAGTTAGTTGAATGGCTGGCCCGGCCAACGTCAGTTGTTGTGGAAGAGAGTGTTGAGTCTGATCCACTGATTCGAAAGTTGATGTTTCAAAAGTTTGAGATGAAATACAAGGATCATCTGAGTCCAGCCCAAAAGAATATTCTTGAAGCTGCTGTGCTGGATGATGAGAATTTTGCCAGCACTGTCAAATCGATTAAAGAACGGGCTATCAAGACAATTCGGACATTCAAAAATACTTGTGACAACAAGATTCTGTTGGAGAAAATTGATGGTGTTCGTGCTCGAATTGAGGCGCTGGAAGAAACAAAGTCTGATAGCACTGTGGCCAAGACTCTACATCTGGTTCAGTTACTGGAAGAGATGGAGATAAAAGATGAGCGATAGAAAACTACTAACTGAGTGGCTTAAATTTGATTACTCACCTGAGCAAATCAAAGAAAGTCGAGATCGCCATGGTGGCAAGATTGTGATGAAGGGTATTCTGCAGAAAGCAGACACTCTAAACCAGAATGGTCGGATTTATCCGGAAGCCATTCTATCCCGGGAAGTTCGCAATTACCAAAAATTCATTCAGGAGAATAGAGCACTGGGAGAATGTGATCACCCAGACTCATCAGTAGTAGAGTTGAAAAACTCTTCTCATATTATTCGTGAGGCCTGGATGGAGGGCAAGACCTGCATGGGTGTTGTAGAGCTACTGGATACGCCCAGTGGAAAGATTCTACAAAGTCTGGTTGAGTCTGGAGTTACTCTTGGCATCTCTTCCAGAGGTGTTGGATCGACCGATCGACACGGCGACACAGATGTGGTGCAAGATGATTTCCAGCTAATCTGTTGGGATTTTGTCAGTGAGCCTTCAACTCCGGGTGCCTTTATGATGAGAGAAGGAAAGGATTTCACGCGATCTGATCTTAACCGTCATTTCACGAAATCAGATAGAATCGATAGAGTCTTTAATGACATTTTGGAGTGGTAATCAATGAGTTTAAATACCCCAGTTGTCCATCATGGAATGGTATCAGAGTATCAGGCATCAGGAGTTCCATATGTTAGTTCTTCTCATGCTTTGACAAGCACTGCAGTAGCACAATTTAGCTTTCCCTTTGTAGCACGACATGTGACGATTTTTAATTCTGGGTCTGCTGCTATTCGGGTTGGCTTTACTGAAAATGGTGTCAATAGTAACCCTAATGCCAATTATCTATTATTGGTTGGCAATAGTCAGTCACCCAGACTGGAGCTAAAATGCGCCAGTGTTTTTGTTCGCAAGGATGAAGGCACGTCATCTAATACGGTGTCAGTAGTTGCCGGCATCACTAACATCTCTAAGAATCAATTCTTTGCGATGACTGGATCTAACAATGTGGATGGAGTGGGATAAACGTGGCTAAGCTAACGAAGGGAATGTTGAAGGGTATTGTTAAGGAATGTCTTGTTGAGTTGCTGGCTGAGGGGTTGGCATCATCTGGACCTGCGCTCAAAACTGAGGTTGCTGCTCCTAAAAATCGCCAGCAGCAAAGAAAAAAATCAATATTTGATCAAATGGATCAATCATTTGCTGGCAAAAAAACAATATCAAGTTTTGAGACAGCAGTTTCGAATGCTGCCCGCGTTGCAACTGATGACCCTATTCTTCGTGAGATGCTGGCTGATACTGCTAAGACAACATTACAGGAGCAGCTTCAGCATGAACCAATGAATCATAGTCAGCCAGGTTTCCCATCTCCGGAGATGTCTTCTGACATTATTAATGATATGTCTGTAGGCCCTGCAGCTGGTGCTGGGTTGGATATTGATTCACTTTTTGGTGAGCTTACCAGCAATTGGAGTGAAGTTTTAGAAAGATCGACAACGAAAAAACTTCCATAGACATATTTAGAAATACGCCAAGTGCGCAGGAGAAAAAAAATGGCAAAGCGAGTAAGAAGGATTACCCCGGATTTTTTGAAGAAGATTATTGTCCAAGAGGCTCGGAAGCTTCGTATGGAAACCTTAGAGCAAGGCAAGGATGAGGCCGAGCAAGTTGCTGCAGACGAGGTCGAGGCAGACGAGTTTGCTGACACTCTGGAAAAAGAGATCGATTTCATCAAGGCCCTGAAGATTAAAGAGGCCCGCTTGGTTGAGAGTCTGAAGAGGCTTCGCGCTAAAAAGAGCAAGATGCGCCAAAGAATTCAACGCCGAATTTAATGACAGAGAAAGCAGCAGGAGAAGAAGATGACCATTAAAGTCGAAAAAACATCGGCACAAGTTACCATTGACCCCGATAAGAAATTAGGGTATCGTGGTGATCTTAACGCAGAAGGGAAACCTGGTCGATCACATGAAACTGCGCTCAAAACTATCTTCAAGGGCTCACCCCTGCCAGGATACTCACCCGGCAAGATCAAGGTCGTCGGTGAAGACGGTGAGATCGACATGTCAGATCCAGCCGCTTACAAAAAGTGGTTTCTCGAGAATGTTGCTCGTGGTCAAATTAGTGATGAAGCCTATGGGTTGGGAACGTTTAGCTTGGATTATCAAAACTCACCAAATCTTGATGACGTCAAGACTGGCGACAGAGGCGCTCCGGCGACCCCATTTGTTCCAAACCCAGTCTCACCTGGAGAGGGTAGCGTGAGTGCTAATGATCAAGCCCAGGCTCCTGACGAGTTTGTTAAGCAACAAACACCCGGCTCTCCATTCGCCGGTGCCAGCGTGTCAGAGGCAGGTGATGGGTCCAAGGCTAATCCGGCAAGGAATCCTGTTGAGACAGCCAAAGGAATTAAGGATCGTCTTAACTCATAAGCACCAACTATGAACAAATACGATAAGCAATCTGTTTCAGAATCGTATTATTCAGCTGCTGGTGCTCGAGACCAACGAACAGGTCTTGGATATGGTCTTACCAAAGCGAGATTTCATAAACCCAGATCAGAAGCAGGGTCATTTCCTTATGACGATCCAGACGAATATGAGATAGATCCTGTCGATGATGAAGACTCAATGATAGTAAGATCAAAGACTCCCCCGTATTTGCCGTCAGACGTATTACCAAAAAAGGGCCCCAACCCTGTTTATTTTGCTGAGGGTCTATCTCGATTGTCAGATTGCTTTTGGGACACTAATAAAGTGCTTGACGAAATCGCGGCGTTTGGAGATTCGATGGTTGCAATTCCACATGCTGCTGGGTCACGAAAAAACTCTGTATCATCTGGAACCAGATCAGCCCCTTATGCGGGTGCAGGTGGCTCTAATTACAAAAGGACAGGGACAAAGAGAGGCTGGTCACAGGCCCCACCCCTATCTAAAGCCGCTTCGGAAGATATTTTTGATGAGGAAAACGAGAGTGAGCATATTTATTCACTACAGGATCTGGCAAAAAATGAAATTTAAGTTTGTTTTGCGAAATAATAGATACTTAGTGCAAGAGGTTGCAAATGTCAACAGTTTATGATGAAGCATTGCTTGATGCGAAAAAGATCAGAGAGACCGCTGAGCGAGCTGCTCGTGATAGAATTATGGAGACAATCACACCCCAAATTAGGGAGATGATTAATAACCGAATTTTGTCAGAGCAGGACGAGGATGATCTTGATGATCTGGAGGATGATTCCGATTTTGGTGCTGCTGATGCTGAAATGGGTGATGATTTAGATCTTGATTCCATCGTTGACTCTATGCCAGATGTTGATGTTGGATATGAAGACTCTGCTGTAGACTCTGCTGTTGAGCAGGCTAAAGCTTCCGTTGTTGTTAATGCCGCTGGTGATGTTAACGTCTATGCCAATGATGATGATGACGACTTCGGTATGATGGGAGAATCCGCCGCCGGCATACTGGCAAAGCTGGTAAATAAAGATTTCAAAACTGCCCGCAGAATGGATGAGAAAGTTGTCGTGCTACAAAAAAGAGTTAAGAAGCTGCACGATGTCATTACTGTCCTACGCGAAAGTAAACTAACAGACAACCAAAGAAAACGATTGGAAATCAGTTTCATCACATGTGTTAAGGACGCGGTGTCCTTGCAGACCGAGATGAGATCGAGTGGAAGAGGTTCTCAGCGCCTTCAAGCAAAGCTGAATTCTACCATTAGGGAGATGAGAGAAATGTCAAGTAAGTACAAGAAGAACATTTTCGACTTTCTCTTCGAGGGCGATGATGCTGAGTCGAAGAAAGAAGAAATGAAGGAGCAAGACGAGATGGAAGACGCTGAAGTTTTGGACGGCGGTGAAGGCGAAGAGGAAGACCTCGAGCTGGATGTCGAAGACGAAGCCCCTGCGGGCGATGTTGATGTTGATGCTGCGACCAGCGCATTGCAGGATCTTGGATCTGCCCTGGGTCTCAATCTGGAGATCGTGGATGAAGAGGGTGGCGAGGAAGATTTTGATGTCGACATGGGCGATGAAGATCTCGAAGACGGCGAGGAAGACCTGGACCTGGAAGAGATGGCCTGGGGCGGAATGGACGAAGCCGATGAGGTTTACGAAATCGATGAGTCAGTGCTTCGTAAAGAACTGAGCAGAATGCGTAAACAGCGTCAAGTCCGTGAGAGCCGTAAGCCAAAGGGTCGCAAGAACCTACGTCAAATGGTTCGCGAAGCTGCTGAGGATGAGGCTGATCAGTTTGGTGGCGCCGAGATTCTTGGCGACGTTATTGAGATTGATGAGGATACCCTAATCAATGTTTTGGCTGATGAGCTTGGCAGTGTCGCCGAAAGTCGACGTCGTCGTGCAGTCAGCCGTCCAGCTCGTCGTCCAGCTCGTCGTCCAGCCCAAAGTCAGGCAGCAACCCGCGCAATCCGCGAGGCAGCTACCTACAAGCGCGCTGCTGGTGAGCTAAAGAAGCAGCTGGTTGAGATGAACCTCTTCAATGCCAAGCTTCTGTATGCTAACAAGCTTCTGCAGAACAAAGGACTTACCGTAAAACAGCAACGAGCAATTGTCGAGGCGCTAGATAATGCCAAGACGCTTCGTGAAGCAAAGCTGCTTTACAAATCACTCTCCGAGTCGCTCACTCGTAGGGGCCGTAGTGGCAAAAATCTGAGCGAGGGAAATACAAGGACTCTCGGGTCGTCTTCCAGATCAACCCAGTCGGGACAACCGGCTAAAAGTGGCGTTGAGACAGATAGATGGGCAGTCCTAGCCGGAATTAACAAGTAAGTTAAGTTCCAATAGACAACATTCACAAGGAGAAAAAATGTCTAACTTTAATCTAGAAATGCTTACCGAGGGTATCCGTCAACGGCACGTTGGTACGCAAAACAAAAAACTTATTGAGAAGTGGAACAGGACTGGCCTGCTTCGCGGTCTCGATGGCGTCAAGCGCGAGAATATGGCCCGTCTGCTGGAAAGCCAGGCTGGCCAGGTGCTAAAGGAGGCTTCCAGCCTCTCCACCGGTGGTGGTAACCTGACGAGCTCAGGTGACATCCGTGGTTTCACCAACATCGCCTTTCCGATCGTTCGCCGAGTCTTCGGTGGTCTGATTGCTAACGATCTGGTTTCAATCCAGCCGATGAGCCTGCCCTCGGGTCTGCTCTTCTATCTGGATTACACCTATGGTGGTGCTATGGCCGGTCAGGTTGGAACTTCAATTCCATATGCTTCCGGGTCTTCAATTTACAATAGTCCAGCAGGCAAGGGTGTACAGTCCGGCTCGTTGGCAGTTGGTGGTCAGTATGATCTGGCTGGTTCTGGTTACTCGCGTGTTTATGGTGTATCAAGCACAGTGACACTGCTAGCTTCTGGAGCTTTTGCTGGCACAACCACGCTTAGCAATGCCAGCAACTTGTTCGCTACTGGAACAGACGGACGTCTGCTTCAGTTCGACCCGCAGATTACCAACGCCATCGAGAATAACTCAGGTGGTGCGGGTGCCTCGGCCGGTAGTGCGGTTTATTCGGCTGTTGTTGTTAGCCTAACGGCGGCGGCATTTAGTAATGCTGATCTGACTCTTTCAAAGGATTTTTCAATTCCTGCAATTGGTCCCTACAAAGCAGTCGGTAATGATACCAACGGCAATGCAATTCAAGGTGGTACAACTGCTAACGTACGTCGACTTAACCAGCTTGGTACATGGGCCAATGGTGCATTTACTGCTGATGGTCTGGTCAAGGCTGGTAATGCCAATGCGGCTCTGCTAATGATTTGCTCTGGTGTTAATGCTATTGCAACAGCTGCTGGTAGCATGATTGTTACCAAGCCCTTGGCTGCAGCTTTGAATTCTGATGCCAACGCTGGTGACACCCTGGTGATTCCTTCGTTCGAGTCCGATTTCGGAACTACGCCCTCGCCGGCTATTCCTGAAATCGATATCAAGATCGAAAGCATCGCCGTGGTTGCAGAGACCCGCAAGCTCCGTGCTCGCTGGTCGCCTGAAATGGCGCAGGACCTGAACGCTTACCACAGCCTTGATGCTGAGGTCGAGCTAACCCAGATCCTGTCCGAGCAGATTGCAATGGAGCTCGATCGCGAGATCCTGAACGACCTGCTGACCCAGGCCGGAGCAGCCAACTTCTACTGGTCACGCAGCCCAGGCAAGTTTGTCAACAAGCAGACTGGCGCTGAGGTCGATCGTTCGTCTTCAACCCACCCTGGCCCGGCCTTTACCGGTACAGTTCGTGAGTGGTACGAGACTTTGGTCGAGACCATCATTGATGTTGCCAATGAGATCCATCGCAAGACTCTTCGTGGTAGCGCTAACTTCGTGGTCGTTGGCCCCGACGTTGCAACCATCTTTGAGGCTTCGGTCATGTACAAGCCCAGCTACACCATCGATGGTGACGGCCAGGTTGGACCGATGGTGATTGGTGCCGAGAAGGTGGGAACCCTGAGCAACCGTTTCACGGTTTACAAGGACCCCTACTTCCCGCGTAACAAGGTTCTGGTTGGATACAAGGGCGGAAGCTACCTGGAGACAGGCTACGTTTACGCACCTTATGTCCCGCTGATCGTCACACCGACAATCTTCGCGCCAGAGGATTTCACCCCGAGAAAGGGTGTTATGACTCGCTACGGCAAGAAAATGGTCCGCAACGACTTTTATGGTACTGTGACCACGCTTGACATGAACGTGATCTAAGTCTAATGTCATCTAACTTCGGTTAGGTAGGTTCCTCGAAGGGCTCTGGAGAAATCCAGAGCCCTTCGACTTTAACAAGCACTTCATTTTTACCATACTTATCCTTGAAAGGGGATAATGAGATGAATGAGTGCTTGATTTGTCACAACAAGTTTGAAACCGGAAAACGACTTTCGAACCATATTAAAAAGGAGCATAAGCTAAACGGAGACGACTACACGACCAGATATCTTTATGAGGGTATTCGCCCAACTTGTAACAATTGTGGAGACCCGACGCGTCGTGTTGGTTATGCATACAAGAAGTACTGCGCGGGATGCTCAAAGATTGCATCAAAAATTGGTGGAAAGAAGGGCGGAAAAGCACCCAACCCACGTAGAGGAAAAACAAAAAACGATGATGATGTGCTTATGGCTGCTTCAAAACGAATGATGGGTAAGGGCAACCATTTTTTTGGCAAGAAGCATACAGAAAAAACATTGGAAAAGATCTCCAAAACAAAGCTGCTAACTCGACTTGAGCTAATTGAGCGTGTGAAACAACGATCTGATGAATTTAAATTGCTAACAACGCATAAAGAATACACGTCAAGACAGCAACAATATCTTAGGTTTCAATGTAGAAAATGCAAAAAAATCAATCGAAAGACGCTGCAAGCATTTGAGCGGGGCAGTGCTTGTGAAAAATGTAATCCTGTAGGAACGTCGCAGGGAGAAAGGGAGCTGGCAGAATGGTTGATCAAAAAAGGGTTCACTGTCAAAAGAAGTGATCGAACCATTATTGGTCCTAAAGAGATCGATATTGCAATTCATAACAAGAAAATCGCGATTGAGTTTGATGGACTTTATTGGCATAGTGAGCTATCTCCCAAGGGTGCCGATCGGCATTACCATTGGGAAAAAACTCGAGCCTGCTTAGAAAGTGGGTGGAGCCTGATACATATCTTTTCAGATGACTGGAGCAACAAGAAAGATATTGTCAAATCAATGCTGTTGCATCGTTTAGGAAAATCGTCGAAGCAAGTTAGTGCCCGAAGTTGTCAAGTAGTGGAGTTAGATGTTACATCCCGCCGTGAGTTTTTCAACCAATCGCATGCTTCTGGTGATGTGGCATCCAAAAAAGCCTGGGGCCTAATCAACAAGGGCACGCTGGTGGCCGCGATGTCAGTTAGATCACCACGTCAAAAAAGATGGACAGATCGTTTAGAAATAGCCAGGTTCGCCTCTCTTCCCGGAATTCGGGTGGCAGGTGGCTTATCAAAACTGTTGTCTCGTGTCAAAAAATTCGCTGTAAAAGAAGAAAAATCCGGATTGATCAGTTATGCCGATCGACGGTTTGGTGAAGGCAATTCATATCGTCAGGTTGGGTTTACGAAATTTGGTGAGACAGGTTTAGATTATTGGTACACTGACGGACAAGTTAGGGTTGATAGATTTTCAATGCGTGCCACAAAAAACCTAACGGAACTTAATCGTGCGCAGTCTTTGGGGATGGGAAGGATTTGGGGATGCGGCAGCAATATTTGGTTAATGGAGATAGCATAATGCTTAACCCTGAAACCCTGTCCCCGGGTGCTGTTGTTCGCGTCCCAGCAGGTCATCGATATCTACTATGGCATCCCCGGTATTTTGACAGCGAAACGTCAGAGCAGTTCATGACATATGTTGACAAAGGCTTGCAATTGCAGGGCGGCACAGGTTCTCCGCCTGTTCAAGTTGAGTGCCTTGACTTCATGACATCCACTGGCCAGTTCATACAGCTACACCCCACATTAGTGATAGATTTAGATTTGGTTTGTGGGTGAAGCAGATATTTATGTGCGCAGCACCTGAAATGTGCCCGGAGCAAAATGAAAATCACAAAACAGCAACTAAGAAGATTGATCAAAGAGCAAGCCGGTTACATGGGTCATCATGATCAATTGGACTATTACATGTCGTCGAAGCAAAATGATATTTCTGCACTAAGAGAAGTACCGCCCAGTGAGGTCCCCAGTGACCTACCCAGGTTTAGCACTGTAGAAGTCTGGGATGAGTATCATATCCCACGAACTTTTGGAACGCGTGATTTTGATGAGGGCTTCCACGCGCCAAATGGGTATTTTCTGGTCGATTCAGAAGAAGACATGCTGACGCTTGTGGTCGATGCACAGGGCTACAACTATGCAAGATACACTGCATTGGTTGGTGAAGATGCCGCCGCCGAGTGGCATGACGAAGAAGACCAATATTAAGTTCATTGATACTTAGCCCTATGTCTCATCTCCTCCGCGAATATGTAAAGCAAGTCATGGCGGAGGCTACTATGCCAGCCGATTTGCAAAACATGACATTTTACCATGGAACCCGTACAACGGATGCAGCCAAAAGCATTATGATATCTGGAATTGTGCCACCCGACATCAATGGACGAAAGAACTGGCTGACACCGATTCAGGGTGCCGTATATGTGACACCAAACATAGAATATGCTACTATTTATGCTTTGGGTGGTGATTTTATGGGACATGCACCCCCACCCCGTGATTTGGAAAAAGGCATCTTTGGTTATGTTTTTGAAATACCAGCAAGTCAGCTGGGTACTGTCCAGCCTGATGAAGATTCCATTGGTGAAATGATTCATGAAAAAAAGGCTCCTCCATGGCTAAAACGTATGTTCACAAATGAAGTAAGCCAAAGTTGGCAGAAAAAGCTAATGTGGGGCGACTATGTTATGTTTGCCCGAGTTGGTAAGATGATGCTGCGTCGCATGAATGACGCACAAAAGATCGAAATAATAACATTGGGAGCTCATGTGGCTAATTTCGGAACGCTGCACCCGACAAAGTGCTGGCGTATCGATAAGCGCCGCAGTAAAGAAATCAACCCTGATGCATCAAATTTTTTCGAAGTCGCCGAGGACATAACATAGTGGATCTCCTCAGCGAATACACAAGAGAGCTGCTGAAGGAGCAGAACGTGTTGGCCACTGGGATGTGCTTTCCATTCGCGGTTCAAAAAGCTGAAGAGTGGTTTCAGGCACACTTCACCAAGGGCTCCCGAGGCCACCGGCCCAAGCGGCACCCAGATCTAAATGACAAAACAAAATTCAAGGTGGTTCACGGCACCGTTACCGATGTCTGGAAGAATCCACCCAAGCCAACAGTTCACGCCTGGGTTGAGATGGGTGACCTGGTCTTCGATGATCAAACCAAGGCCACCAAACCAAACGGCATCCCAAAAGACATTTACTATCAGATGTACCAGCCAGCTCCTAAACAGGAGTACACCGCCGAAGAAGCTGTCACCAATTGTTCCAGGTTTGGTGGAGAGGGTCCTTGGGATGATAAGTTGTATGGTAACCTTCAGAAGCGTGATGCTTGGCTACAGGACAAACAATAGGTTACTGCAAAAATCTGTGGGCATGCAATTCCTTGCAGAATTTGAGGACCTAACTTTGACAATTTATTGTTGATCGTTTGATGATGAACAGGATATTTATTTGTCAGAGGAAAAATATGAGAAAATTGCCAAAGCTGGTCGATGTCTTGTTAGAAACTCCTGGCAACATTGCCTGGGATGATGATTACCCTGTCTTCGTTAAAAAGCTGGCTGCGCATGCTGATGATCCAGAAATGCAGAAGTTTATTGGGGCTGGGCACAAGGATGGCGATCCAAAAGATGATCGATTTAAAACCAAACCAGAAAACATTGCTGTTGCTGATTTGATCCCGACCCAAAACGAGATTGACATTGACAAATCCTTGGGTTGGCCAATGAAAAAAGATCCGAGTTCTTTTATCAAGTTTAGTAAGGGCAATGGTCCGTTTTTAGTTGGTGCTGATCCCATTATCGTCTTAAATAAAACACACATTCTTGATGGTCATCATCGCTGGTCACAGGTCTATGCTATTAATCGAGATGCCGAGCTAAAGGTTCAAAACATCAACAAACCCGGCTTGGATCCACACGATGCTTTGAAATCTATTCAGGCCGCCGTTGCTTTGAAAACAGGTGAGGTCAAGGTTGCAGAGGTTAAAGGTGCCAATATGCTGCAGATGAGTAAAGATGATTTAGAGGAGTGGATAGGTAAAAAAGTCAATATGAAATTTTTTGCCACTATAGGCTCCAACAAAGAAATTATGGAGATTTTGCGCAAGAAAACGTCCGATCTGAATGAAGCCGATGATGTTGATGAATCCGATTTTCGAGATGCACAAAACTTGGTTTTAAATTGCATTTGGAAGAATGTGGAATCTATGCAAAAGACATCACAACCAATCGCCGGGGCAACACCTCGTGGGTTTATGCCTCAAACCGATGATGTTGACTGGGAAGCTCCGTTGCAAACAGGCCAGGTTGATATTGCCGAACCGCACGCAAAAATGAAAGAAGGATCATCTGATGCCGATGATGAGCTGGTGATGGAACGCTGGCTGAAGCTGTCAGGTCTTCTAAAGGGTTAAAAGGAAATGAGAACAAAAAAAATTGGAACAAGAGAATTGAGATCAATCATCCTAAGTGAGTCAGAAAAGGCTCGAAGAAAGAAAGGGCGCAGAACATTAGCATCTTACTTGTTCGAGGATGCTGTTCCGGAAAAAATCGATTCTGACTTGTACCCCAATAAACTAAGTAATGTACGACCAGATTTAGCCAAAGAATTGGCAGCAACAGGACAAGGTGATCTTGACAAAGTACGAGCAGGGCCTACATCTAAACAAGCCAATAAGATGAAAGCTAGCCAAACAACTATGGATTTTGGAAAGTTCATAGGTATGGCCATTCAAATGATGGGAAAGTTAGGTAATTTTTCTGGTGGCGCCGGCGGTGATCTTGGTGCCGTAATATCAAATGATTTGCACATCATGGACGGCCACCACCGATGGGCTGCAACTTTGATGGTTGATCCGACTGCTAACGTAAAGGGAATTGGAGTTGATTTACCTGGTGAAAAATTAGTGGGCGTCCTTAATGTTTGGACAATTGCACATGGTGGTAAGGGAAAACCATCAGACACAAACTTAGCTGACATTTCTGGTGATGACGTCGCACAAGGCCTTAAGAAGATGGTTGAAGAAGGGAATAAGTGGTTGCCCGCATCGGACAAGATACTTGAGGCTTTCAAGTCTAATGGGTTTGATTCTATTGAAGCGGCTGCCGCTCACGTCAAAAAGAATTGGGATGCAACGTCAACTACACGAGAAATTAAGAATTGGATGCCGGCAAAAATTGATATGCCAGCCATCGAGCCAGATCAGCTGGAGACTGTGTCAACTGACATTTCAACAGGGAAAATGGATCTGAACCCCGACTACTCGCCTGAAGTCAAGCAGACAATGGGTAATAAAAAAGAGTCGAGACTCCGTCAAGATCAGTTAGTAATGGAGCGCTGGCTGAAACTGTCAGGTCTTCTAAAGGGCTAAATCTTCGAGTCGAAGTGGTCTTCCGGGTGCTCTCGCTCAACCTCAACAAACCTGTAGCACTTCAATGGATCCGCAGGCTGTTCGTTGCGAGCACTGAAGAGATCCTGAAGTCTTGAGTGATAAACCACGAAAAATCCATCGCGGGAAGTCAAATCATCCAATGAAACTCTCTCGTCCTTCCCAACAGACACGGCCGTCGCCCCAATTTTCTTTTCATCATTGATGTAGAAAACCAGCGCAGATGGCAACTTAATCTGTATTACATTCGGCGCCAACGTGACTGAGGATTTCATGAATGCTTCCATGTCCTGATAGAACTTATCATCTTTGAATTCCGGTAGCCGTTCCGGTAGAATTATCTTGTGTGTCATTTCGTGTTTCCTCCGTGATATTGCAATCAATCTTGACAGTTCCATAGTATTCAGTTTTCACACGATGTTTACCGTACCGATTAAGAAGTGTCTTGCTTTTTGTAAATTCTGATGACAGAGTATCTGTGATGTACTCAGAAGCTTCGGCTTCGGTATTAAAAATGGGCCACACGTGAACTTTGACTTCTTCGTTAATAAGAAGGATAGGAGACTTGTGTCCACTCTTTGTGGCTGAGTCGTCGACGTACAGCCCTAAGGCTGGTACATATTCGCTATTGTAAAGAGAGGATCCAGACAAAGCAGGGGACACCGTCAATCGCCGCTCAATTCCCCAAACCAGATCGCCTTTCTTCATTCTATCGCCTCCAGTTTATTGTAGCATATGACAATCTGATTTACAGATAGCATTAAAGTCTTACTCTGTACTCCAGAGGTAACTAATGCACGAACAACCTGAATACTTGATTGAAACGCCCGCAATATTTTCGAAACTTGAAGACATGCCAAACGTATGGGTCAAGCGACAAGGGGTTTTCTTCAAAGGATCCAATGGATTGTTTCGAACAGATCCTCCTTTGTATAATCTCATGGGCATCTACAAAGAGGTTCCAGCAGGCACACCAGGTTCTGAGAAGATGGCAATTTTCGATCCGGAAACATTTGAGCCGATTGAACACTGGTTCAGTGAGCTTCCGAATGACAACGGTGCATTCATTCAAAAGTTGGGGTGCGGAGTAGGAGAGCAAGTAGGATGACAAAGAAAAAAGATCTATTGAAGGCAGTCGATTCAGGGTTTGTAACAACAAGATTGCTGAATGCCCAAAGCCAATTCACATATCACTGGCACCGATGTCCAGGAACATTTGTGTCGATGGAGACAGGAGAAAAGTTCGACAAGCAGCCGCTATTCCACGGATCTGTCAGGGAATGGTATGAAACTCTGATGGAAACAATTAATTCGGCATTTGAAAAACTGCGTACCGATGAGCGTGTCGGTGTCACTCGAGGTATCATTGTGTCTCGTGACGTCTTGACAATTCTACAGTGTACAGTCTTGTTTCGACCCTGCTACGGCACAGACGAATCAGCCGATGAACTTGCGGCAGTTAGCAGCGATAATCATGTGCTCTACGGATGGCTGAATAATGTTCCGGTCTACGCCAACGACAACTTTGAAAGAAATCATGTTACAATTTTCATCACCGGTTGTGATTTTTGTCAAACCATCAAGGTTGCCACCATTCATATTCATGGAATGGAACTGCTTGGTTAATCCGCCAGTTACAACATAATTCAGCGCAAGATCAAGTTTTTGTTTTTGCAGATACTTATGGGTAGCTTAAATAGCGAGGAAACCCATGAGCAAAGACACAAAAACAACAACAAAAACCAGAGCACCTAAGAAATCTTCTTTTTCTCCGTTTTCTAAACCAGTCCCTGATAAGAAAGTAGAAGAGGCCAGCACTCCGGAACTGTCCAAGTCAATCCCACCGCCACCTCCGCCACCCTCAAAACCAGTGCCTGTTGTTTCGCCAGCTATTAAACCGATTGAAAAATCGGAGCCAGTTGCTCAGCCGAAGCCAGTTGCCCAGCCCGTCGTTTCTCAAAAATCGAAAGAGTTGATTGAGACAGAAAAACGTAGCAAAATTGAGTCAATTTGCAAAGACTTGATGAACAACAGATTTTTTATTCTTCCGCAGCGTGAAGCCATGCCTCTTGCCGCGGCCATGGTAAATGAATCCCCGAGCGCTCTGCTACGCCAGAAACGGCTATTTAGCTATTCGGAAAAACAAACACTGCACAAGGAAATTGTAGCAAAATATGAGCTAAAGTAAAATTGTTGCAAACATTTAGAGAAGTGGTTGATATTTAGAGTAGAGGCAAGTTGGACTTGCTATCATTTTGGAACAAAACTGAACTCAGAAGAAAATCATGTCCAAAAAAACGACAATCACAGACGCAAGAGGCCTTGTTGTTTCAAATGACGGCTCTGGCACAACAATTTCAAATGCAGCAACATTTTCAAGCACAGTTACATTAGATACATTGCCTAAAGCAACCCTGCAGGCTAAGACTGCAGCGGCAACGCTGACCGCGCCGGGTGTCTACACTGTATCCGGATCATCGGCATTTAATCTGACCATGCCATTGGCCAGCGCAGTTCATGGTGGGGTTTTTGTAATTCGCACGCTGTCTGCTCATGCGCATGGATTGACCGGGTCTGCTGAAAGTAATGGAACCCTGGTTTTCTGTGACCCGCCGGGCTCTGGTGCTACACATGGTAGCAAGGTCGCAGTTGAAGCTGTTGTTGGCGGGTCAGTATCTGTAGTTTCAGACGGCCTGAGCTTCTGCGTCTTCGCAGCCAGTGGATCGCACACAATCTCAGGCACATAAACGTTTGGTACCCATTGAGGATTAGTTGTGACAACAAAAAATGAAAAACTAAATGCCACACAAAGATTTGAGCGTCTTCGATCTATGCTTGAGACGATTGAGCTTCAAATGTGTGAAGTGTGTCCAAGAGCAAATGCATTGAGTAAAATAGCACAGATTGTTGTCTCACCAACATTAAGTGATTTAGATAAGTTGGACAAAATTAAGAAATCTGTTTCGGATTACTATGGTGATGAAAAATGACTAATGAGACCAAAGAGCAAAACGGCTGGAATGAATATTCAAAATTGGTTTTGAGGGAGCTTGAAGTATTGGCTTCTGGTATTGATGTCTTGGCAGCAGAAGTCAAAACAGTTAAAGAGGCCATGACCAGGTTTGAGGCCCGTGAATCTAAAGTGCTTGAGCATCGCAAGTGGAAAGAAAAAGTTGATGAAGTTTTTTCACCAACACAAATGCAATCACTTGTTGATAAAGTTGCAGATCACGAGCTCTTTAGAACCCGGGCGGTTACAATCTTCGCAGTAGTTCAGTTTTTAATGGCCGCAGCAATTCTTGTCCAGAAACTTCTTTAGGTTACAGTTACGCCTTGCCCGATATTTAGAGGCAGGGTGATCATGACAATTTTTCTCAATACATTAAATCCTACTCCATTTGGGCTATTTGACACTGATACTGACTTCCAGGTTGAAGCCGACGGAATGGTGACGTTTGTCAAAAGAAAATTGGGCGATGATGTCCTTAGTGTCGAGCTAACCAAAAAGATGATTTGGGCTTGCTTTGAAGAGTCCTTGTGCGAGTATGGGAAAATCGTAAATGAGTATCAGGCTAAAAGCCAGCTTACCAACTTTTTAGGGATTTCAACGGGATCGCTTGAGGGCAGTGAGCAAAAATATTCACGCGAATCATTAGAGTTTTTTCTTCGCAAAGCTGAGCCATACTCACAGGCTGCCGGCTTGGGCGGTTCATACAACTCAGTCTCAGGCTCCATTGCTTTGGTCAAGAACCAACAGGACTACAACATTTATGAGACCCTAAAGGACGGCTCCGGAAACCTGCTTTTCAGCAGCAGTCTTAATTCTTTGGGCGGAAAAATGAAGATAATGGAAGTTTTCCATTTCAGTCCCCATGCTGCCTATCGATTTTTTGATGCTTCCTCAGCAGTCAATTATCTTAATAATGAATTTTCATTTGAGTCATTCACTCCGGAGACCGTCTTCTATGTGCTTCCGGTCTTTGAAGACATTTTGCGCGGCGGACAATTAGATCTATCCAACAGAGTGCGTAGGTCTAACTACACCTACAAGATTGTGGGGCAGAACATTCGAGTTTTTCCAACCCCCACAGCATCGGACCCAAAAAACCTCTGGATGCGGGTGATGTTTGCGCCAGATCCATTAAATCCAGATGTTGCGGATGGTTCAATCTATGGCACATCCAATATGTCTAATATTCCATTTGGCAATCTGCAGTTTTCCAGGATCAACTCAATCGGTCGCCAGTGGGCTCGGCAGTATTGTTTAGCTCTTTGCAAAGAATTGTTGGGCCTAATCCGAACAAAATTCACGTCAGTTCCAATTCCTGGCGGCGATCTAACACTAAACGGTTCCGATCTAATCTCACACGGTCGTGAAGATAAAGAGAAGCTGGTTACATCTCTTCGGGAGATGCTTGACTCTACTACTTACGAGAAATTAATTGAACAAGAGGCTTCGGTGGTGGATAACCTACAAAAGGTCTTGCGTAGCATTCCAATCCCCAATGGGAAAGCTATTTTCATAGGGTAACAACTAATGGCCAGACTTTTTCTAACACCCCGCGAGATTGACTACATCAATGATCTCAGTAAAGAGCTGATCAAGGACGTGGTAGGGCAGAAAATCTACTATTATTCTGTTCGTCCGGACATAATGGACATCCACGATGTTTACGAAGAAGCTCCTGACAAGGTTTTTGATCCGCCGATAGAGATTGAGGCTCGGGTTGATTACAAACCAGAAGAAAATCGGATCAATCAATTCGGAATTGAGGAGTTCTACACAATCGAGGTCTATCTTCATTATCGCGACTTACTTGATCGTGGTATTGAAACCAAGGTTGGTGACTATTTTTCATATGATGTTACATTTTTCGAGGTGATCCAACATCAATATGATGCCTCCATTTATGGGCAAATTGAACATATGATGGGTGTTAAACTGATGGGCCGCCAGGCTCGGAAGGGGCAAATGTCGAAAGATCCGTATGGACCAACATTTGAAGAATACACTGATCCAGATGCTGTGCAGGAAACATTTGTGCAGCAACGTGGGTTTGATGAGAACAAACTTGGTGAAACAGGCGACGTCCGGGCGCTGCAACAAAAGGGAGTTTTAGATGCTCCCATAACTGGCCCAGCCGAGGTGTCACCAGAAGGTGATGATACCGGTGCCGGGTCTTCTTTTTACGATGAGAGTTAGACATGTCAACACGTGAACAACTTGAAGCTGCCCGGCCTGGTAACCCACCTTTGGCAGGAGAGAATGCAACAGATACAATTCTGGAGCTCCCCAGCTGCACCATAGAGGATATCGACAGGGCATTGTTTGAGCTGTTTGATAAAGATCTTCCACTGACCTATTCTTACAAGAAAGAACCCAAGAAGATACCAATTGTTTTTGCTTCCGGCGAAAGATTTGCATTGATCGCCAGAAAAAAACCGCTCCGTGACAAAGCTAATGCTCTTATTCTTCCTGTTATTTCTATCATGCGGTCCGGACTGTCACAGGATAATGAGATGGGACTATCATCTAATACCATAGTCCCGCATATCATCAAGCGCCGGTTGTCCAAAAAAGACCCGCGATATCAGCGGTGGCTCAACAAGCAGGGCCTTAAAAACTCTGATGATCTGGCTACACCTGAAGCATTTCTAAATGATAATGTTGCTGAGCCATTGAAGAGTGCTAAACCCGGCCGGATTGCTACCCGCCGCGGAGAAACGCAAATCAGTGCTCAAGTTCGCGCCGGCAACCTTCTGGATCCGAACCTCGACAACAATATTTATGAAGTGATTGAAATGCCGGCCCCTGTGTTTGTGACTGCAACATATGAGATTACTATTTGGGCGCAGTATGTAGTGCAAATGAATGACATTGTCATGACAATAATGACTAATGCTCAAAATTATGCGCAACGAACATACAGACTTGAGTCACAGAAGGGCTACACATTTGTAGCATACATGGAAGCTGGGTTTGATCCAAGCAATAACTTTGAGGATTTTTCTGATGATGAACGGATTATTCGGACATCATTTACAATGAAAGTTCCAGGATATTTGCTGGGTGAGACTTACCCCGGATCACCGGCACGATTACGATCAGTGTTGTCAAGTCCGCAGCTAACTTTTGAAATGGATTCCGCGCCCGCTCAAGTTTTAGCTGAGATAGAGGTTGGGGTCCCAAGTGGAAACCCTAAAGATTATGGAGACGACTCAAGACATATTGATGCCCCATTGCCCGGGCAAGCTGTTGCTGGACAGGTGTCAGTTTCAAAAAGTGACCCAAGAAAACCGGGCGTAGTTTTGGGCGGAGATGATACTGCAATGATCGGCGGGGTAGTCAATGATGCAAGAGAGAAGACTGTCGAGATAATTAAAGATCCATTCACGGGAAAAACTATTCGAAAAATAGGCGTAGTTAAGACAAGAACCAACAGAAGTGGCGAAACAATCTATCGCGAAGTTTTTTTAGTATGATCATTTTGAGTTTTGGTTGATACTTAAGACAGACGCTTTATGAGTTCGTGAAGCACAGGAGAAAATATGGCCGAGCAAACATTTAGATCACCGGGCTTTTTTGACCAGGAAATTGACCTGTCAGGCGTGCAGGTATCTTCAGCAGGAGTACCAGCGGGTGTTATTGGAACTGCAGAGAAGGGACCAGCTTTCGTGCCGGTAACAGTTGGATCATTTTCTGATTTCCAGACTAAGTTTGGAACTCTTGATGCAAAACGTTTTGGACCCTATGCTGTCAAGCAATGGCTTGACAATAGAACTGCCTTAACATATGTACGTGTGCTGGGTGCTGGTGCTAATGAAAGTAGCACAGATATTTCGACGACACGCTCGCAGGGAACTGTGAAAAATGCCGGCTTCAGAGTAACAGGTAGTGCGTCCAGTGATACATCTTTGCCTGGTAACCAGGGCTTTGTTCAATTGATTGTTGCTAAGCACGACGCAGTGGCAGATGAGACTAATGGCTTCCCAGTCTTTTCAGACAATAGTAGTATTTCAAATGCGTCAGCAATGTATTTGGTCCGCGGTGCTGTTCTTTTGGCAACCGGCACTCGAATGATGATGATGGATAATACTGGGTCATACTCGGGTCTAACAACCGGGTTCAACGCAGCCAAAGTTGGTGCTATCGCCTCAAGCCCACTAACTCAAACAAAATATTTCAAGCTGGTAATTAGCTCATCATCTGGTAATGGGTGGAGCTACAACGAGAGTCAAGCCGGTATCCGAATTTTAACCGCGTCGCTGGACCCAAGTGACAGCAACTACATTTCAAAAGTTCTTAATACTGACCCGCTCAAGTTCCAGGAAGAGGAGCACCTTCTTTACTTGGATTATGCAGTTGAGCACGAGCTGGCTCCGGTTGTGTCTGATACCGTTCCCACAGTGGCCATTGTTTCCGGTTCGGCTACAACCACGGCAAACTCGGTTACTTTCTTGGACCTGTTTGGTCGTTATGACACTCGTTACACCACGCCCAAGACAACACCATTCATTTCGCAGCCGTTTGGTCAAGCTGAGTATGATCTCTTCCACTTCGAGACTCTTGATGATGGTGCCTATGCCAATGAGAAATACAAGATCTCTATCGCCGGTCTGCGGGCCAGCACTAATGAGAAACAGCCTTTCGGTGTGTTCGAAGTACAGGTAAGAGCGTTTGAAGACAGTGATGGAAACTCGGCAATTCTTGAGAGGTACCCTGATTGCTCACTTGATCCAACTTCTGATCGATACGTTGCTCGTATGGTCGGAGACAAAAAAGTACGTTTTGACTGGGATCAAGAAACGCCTGAAGAACGCCGCTTGGTGGTAACAGGAAAATATCCTAACGTTTCGCAGCGAGTTCGTATTGTAATGAATGAGCAGGTTGAGCTGGGTCAAACGCCAAAAGAGTCGTTGCCCTTCGGTTTCCGTGGGCTGAATGTCTTGAAGACAACTGACACATTGACAGATAGCACTACCGCGCTGGTTGGTCTTGGTGGCGAAACCCTGGGTGCTTCGGCGCTAAATCGGTTGGCCCTGTATCAGGCAGCCTCGTCAGTTCTATCAACAACGTCATCAATTGTGCCACCGCTGCCTTTCCGTATTAAAGTAACTCGTGGTGCAGTTGAAAGTAACCCAAGCTGGTTAGGTCAGCCTGGTTCAACTGAGCGGGTTAATGGAAACCTTTATTGGGGTGTCAAGACTGACCCACTGCCTCTTTCATCCAGTAATAATTCTGTGCTGGGAGTTGCTAATGCGGCCCTAAAGTCAAATGAAGGCGCTGGCATCAATCCGCTGGTTAGAGCTTACACCAAATTCCAGGGTGTTGAGAAAATGGACAACCTGGTTACTGGAACAGCGGCTGACTTTTTCAATGACAACAAGTTCACATTGGCAAGGGTGGCACTCTACAATGCAGCGACCCAGTTGTCAGATGTAACTGTGCAGGTGACAGGAACAGCAAACGAGCATATGCTACAGGCAGCTTATGTCAGAAACGGTCACCCTGACCCTTCAACATACGTTGTTACTGATGGAGTGTTGGCTAACCGCATCACAATGGCATCTTTGATTGCTACATCGTCAGCTTTGTTCAATCGATTTACTGATTACCATAAGTTCACCAATATTTTCCACGGTGGATTTGACGGTGTCAATATTCTTGATGAAGATCAGAATTACTTCAGGGACAAAGCTCTTTCGTCAGACACTGGTGGACGAGCTGTTGCAAGTCCAAACATTGGTTTGACAAATTCAGTTACAGCCGGTGCTGGTCGACTTAACAACAACGTGGCATCACTTCGAAGTGCTGTTGATATCATCACCAACCCAGTCACATCCAGGATTAATCTCCTGGCAATACCGGGTGTTAGAGAGCCCTTTGTTACTGATTACGCATCTGATGCTGTCAAGTCGTATGGTCTGGCTTTGTATTTGATGGATCCAGTTGAGTATGACAAGAGCTCAAATCGGCTGTATGATGATTCGGTTAATCGGTCTGATGTAGCTAAGACAATTTCATTGTTTGAGACGCGCGCGATTGACAACAACTATGTAGCGACTTATTTCCCAGATGTTACAATTCGAGATAATGTCAACAACCGAGTTGTTCAAGTGCCGCCATCAGTGGCTGCAATGGGTGCCCTTGGCTTCAATGATAAGACCCAACAGGTGTGGTTTGCTCCAGCTGGTTTCAGTCGTGGCTCACTTGACTTCGTGACTAATGTTGAAAATAGACTCTCAGCTAATGATCGTGATGCCCTGTATGACGCTAAGATCAATCCAATTGCGACGTTCCCAAGATCAGGGTTTGTTATCTATGGCCAGAAAACGCTGCAAGTTGCACAGTCTGCATTGAACCGAATCAATGCTCGCAGAATGCTAATTGATGTCAAGCGTCGTGTTGGTGATATCGCTCGTCGACTGGCTTTTGAGCAGAATAATGCTGAAACCCGGGCTCGGTTCGTAGCCCAGGCAATTCAGGAGCTAACATTCGTTCAGGCACGACAGGGAATTGAGAAGTTTAGAGTTGTTTGTGATGATACCAACAACCCGGCTTCACTGATTGAACAAAACAGGCTTGCCGGACGAGTTCAAGTGGTTCCAACCCGAGCAATTGAGTTCATCTCGGTGGACTTTATCATCACCAATAATGGTGTTAGCTTTGAGTAAGACAATAAGTAGAGAAGAGAGGTAGGAGAAAAAATGGCAGAATCAACTTTTCCAATTAGTCCCGGTGTAGTAGCACGAGAGATTGATCTTTCCGGACCAACTCAGGTTTCTCCTTCCGGCATTCCAGCTGGTGTAGTGGGGACATCTGTTCGAGGCCCGGCATTTGTGCCGATAACCGTGGCTACGTTCCAGGATTTTATCTCAGTATTTGGTAACAGTGATGGGACTAAGTTTGGGCCAATGGCAATGCGCGAGTGGTTGCGAAACGCAGGGGCAGGAACATTTATTCGTGTTTTGGGCGCTGGCGACGGCACTGCTCGAACAACTACTGGAAATAATCAGGGTAAAGTAACTCGCTCTGGTTTTGTGGTTGGTGACCAGCTTCCGCAGAGCAATGGAAATCTTGGCTCAAATGTCAAGGCAGGCTCAGTTGCATCAACTCCCGGTGTGCTGGGAAGAACCTACATGCTGGCCACCCTTATGTCGGAAACAAATGGCTCAACCCACCTAAGTGAAGCCGGTATCCAGACTGGTGTTGCTGCCCACCCAATTTTGCGTGGTGTTTTGATGGCGCCGTCTGGTGTCGTTTTGGGACTTAGCCATTCTTTGGATCCGGCTGGTAATATGACCCCGGATACTAATTCGGCTGCGTTTGCTTCATTTGGAACCGGTGCGACAGGAAATGCTGGCGGTAATATCGGACACGTTAATCTGGCTAACTCGAAGCAAGAGTTTGTAATGCTTCTGAATGGTCTAAAAAATAGTGCCACTTACAAGAATATTATTACTGCATCATTTGATCCAAGCGTCTCTAACTACTTCGTGAATGTCTTCAACACAGATCCAACCAAAGTCGAAGATGCTGGTCACTTGCTTTATGCACACTATGATATTGATCCTGCGCTGGCAGTGATTACTGGTTCTGGGATTACCAATACCACTGTGTGGGTTAGCAATATGGAGCCCTGCGCGTTGCTATTGACTTCATCTTTGGCTCGCAATGTAGGCTCAGCAACTTCTACCACAATCGGAATTCCCAGTTTTGAGAACTTCGAAGATCGGTTTGAAGCAGCGTTTAGCCCATTCGTGGTCTCACAGAAGTTTGGTGGGTCTAACAAGAATCTGTTCAAGTTTCACACACTGTCTGATGGTCTGATCGGCTCAGGCGAGTTCAAGATTACCATTGAGAACATCCAGGCTTCGTCAAAGGCAAACAACAAGTTCGGCACATTTGACGTGCTGGTTCGAAGATTTACAGACAATGATCTCAACCCGGCAGTTGTGGAGTCATTCCGCGGCCTAAGTCTGGATCTAACATCTGACAACTACATTGCAAAAAGAATTGGTGATCAAAACACTTACTTTGATTTTGATGCAGCCGTCGGCAGCCAGAAAATTGTGGTTGAAGGAGACTATCCAAACGTTTCAAACTATGTTCGAGTTGAGCTCAGCTCTGATCTTAAGAATGATCGGTTGGATGCAACAGCATTGCCAACTGGTTTCCGCGGGCTGTATCACTTGGTCACATCCGGAACGTCGCCAACCACTGGTGGTTCAATTCTAACGGGTAGCTTCTCAACATTGTCTGGGTCAGTATCAGCCAGCATTTCATCTGACGTGCTGAAACGAGTTGTGCAGCCCCCTGTTCCGATGAGATCAAGCATCGCGGTTGGTTCCTCACCGAAGAAAAGTGTGCAGCCAGCATTCACCTGGGGTGTTCAGTTTGAGGTCAAAAACAGCGTTTCACTTCCCAATAAAAATGAGAAGATTGATACATCATTGCTGTCATTCACTAAATACTTCCCGAAGTTCCACACCAGTTGGCAAAATCCTCTGGTTGGTGAAAATGAGGGAACAGCTGATGTTGGGGGTTGTGTCTTAGATGCTGATAGCTTTAACAACAACTTCTTCTCACTGGAGAGGGTGCAGGTTATCACTGGTTCAACAGATCGTCCTGATCCTCAGCAGTGGTCCGCGGCAACATACAGAAGGGATGGAACTCAAGCTTCATCTCTAACAGACCGTGACGGAACTGCTTCAACCAAGGTTCGCTTCTTGGATGCCACTAAGGACTTTGCAGATGTTCCAAGTCGAAAATACTTGAAATTCACATTCCCACTGCAGGGTGGGTTTGATGGAGTTAACATCTTTGATACCAACAAATCGGCTTTGACTGATGCGGCAGCCCGTCGAGAGATGGATGATAGCACCAACCAGGGTGGCAAAGACGGTCCAACAGTGTCGGCATACCGTCGAGCTGTGGATGTGATGGAAGCCAAGCAGGATGTCGATATTCAACTATTGGCTATCCCTGGCATCCGACATCCGTCAGTTACAGACTACACAGTTGAGTCGGTAGAGCGCCGATTTGATGCGTTGTATCTAATGGACATCGAAGAGAAGGATGAGGTGAACTCCTTTGTCACTTCGTCAGCACAAGTAACCAGCGTGGTCAATACTACCAACGCATTTCAGTCTCGTGCGATTGACTCGTCATTTGCCGCGGCATACTTCCCAGATGTTGTCATTCAGGATGTGGCCACCAAGACCAACGTCAAGGCTCCGGCTTCGGCAGTTGTTTTGGGTGCGATGGCTCTTAATGACTCAATTGGTCATCCGTGGTTCGCCCCGGCTGGCTTCTCACGTGGCGCTCTGCGAAGTGCTTTGTATCCGGCAGTAGAGCTGTTACAACAAAACCGTGATGACCTTTACAGCGCTGATATCAACCCGATTATTGGCGACGTGCAGGCAAACTCAGGTGTGACGGTCTTCGGTCAGAAAACACTGTTGGCAGCTCAAAGTGCATTGGATCGTGTTAATGTTCGTCGTCTGCTAATCGATATCCGCCGTAAGGTGCGTGATGTGGCCCGGACATTCCTGTTTGAGCCCAACCAGGCTTCCACGGTGGCAGCCTTTAGTGCTCGGGTGCAACCAATCCTGGCTTCAATTCAATCACAGGGCGGATTGGATCGATTCAAGGTGAAGATCGATGCTTCCACAACAACACAGGCTGATGTGGAGAACAACACAATCCGCGGCAGAATTTACCTGCAACCCACCAAGTCTATCGAGTTTGTCTCCCTGGACTTCGTGGTTAGTAATGATCTCTAAGAGGAATAGATGAAAATCACAAAGAAACAACTAAAGCGATTAATTTCTGAACAAATGGGTGATTATCCTCGGCGAGGAACAGAGCCCTCAGGTTTGGCATACTACCATGAGATACTTGACCATCTGGAAAGTAGTTTACATCATATCAGTATGGCTCAAGACATTGAGTCGAGATGGTCAAGAGTAGATCCAGATGAAGATTTAGATGAAATTCGAATTAGCTTGGAAGGGTTGATTGATGCAACACAAGCAATGGTTGCGATGGGATCATGATGAAAATCACAAAACAACAACTAAGAAAAATCGTCAGTGAGGCTAAGTCAAGTCTGCTATCAGAAGCACATCCAGATGGCAGAATTTCCCCCGGTGAAGACGATGAAAGAGAGGATCTTATGATCCACGTCGAAATGACACTCAATGATCTGATCCAGACTGTAAAAGATGAAGCGGATCGCATTGGTGGCCCTTTTCGATCACCTGGGATTAAGCACGAGGCATTCAAGCTGATGCGTGAGACGATTCAGGAAGCAAGTCAGAACCAATTTCGGAAGCAGTAAACATGAAAATCACGCGCAGACAACTGAAGAGAATTATTGAGCAATTTGATAGTTCATACCACCCGGATGAACGTGTATCAACTTATGGACCCGGTAGCCAAGTGCATGGAACAAGTATGTCACGCCAGCAGGTAATAGATACACCAGTTGATTGGGACGGTCTTTTTGATACTTTAGAGGATTTTATTCTCGGTTTGAGAACAGGCGGCGATGCAGATTTTGATGATGATGCAAAAACGGCTATCAGAGATCAGATCAATGCTATGCTTGATGAGCTGCTGTATTGATGAGCTGTTGTAGTAGGAGGGTTTATTGATATGAAAATCACAAAAAAACAACTAAGAAAGATCATTCAAGAAGCTATGAACCCACTAAACGAAGGTGGATCCAGCTTGGTCAAGGATGCAATTTTCTCTTCTAAAAAGGGCGGAATGAAGGTTGACTGGGGCCATGGTGATGATGAAATCAAGTTGGTTGGAAAAGATGGATCGGTCTTCACAGCGAAGATTTTGAAAAGAATTCGATAACGAAATCAAAGACACCCATATTTAGGTGTAGGACAGGAGATTAGAAATGGCAGAGACACTATCAGTAACAGACATGCTACCCAATAAATTTGAGCCTAAGCGAAATTTTCGTTGGGTGCTGGCTATCGAGGGCATTGACGCCTTTATTGTCAAGACTGCGGCTCGGCCCAGTATTAGCATAGAGGAGATCCCAATTGAGTACATCAATCATCGCCGATACATCGCCGGCAAGCATAGTTTTGAGGCCATGACTGTGACACTGCACGATCCAATCGCGCCCAGTGGCGCACAGCAGGTAATGGAGTGGGTGCGAACTCATTTCGAGGCTGTCTCTGGTCGGGCTGGCTACGCTGACTTCTACAAGCGCGATCTACAGCTCAAGATGCTGGATCCCGTAGGCACGGTTGTCGAGTTATGGGACGTAAAAGGCGCTTTCATTACTGCAGCCGATTTTGGCGGCGGTCTGGACTACAGTTCTTCTGACCCAAGTGAGATCAGTCTGACCCTGAGATATGATCTTGCTGTGCTTCAGTACTAATATCTGAACAACTGTTCGAACAGAATTATACATCTTCGTAAGTTTTTCCATAATTATCTCATAGGGGATAACATATGCGAAACTTACGAAGATGTTTTTTATGCGATTTTGTCTGCAAGCAAGATGACAAACTTAATCGTCATCTAATATCAAATCATTCAACTACACTTCAAAATGAATACACTCGAATTAATCACTCCGGAGTAGCTCCAAAGTGCCAGTGCGGATGTGACGAGCCAGTCCCATGGATTGGTTGGAGACAAGGGTTTGGAAAGTTTCTTCGTGGGCATAATGCCAGAGTTGATAGCACTTTTTCTGATCCAAAACAGCAACAAAAAATGACAGCCAAGCGTGTTGAGGGATACAAGACTGGAAAATATGCTGTATGGAACTCTGGCAAGACAAAAGAAACTGACGAAAGAATTAAGCAGACTGCACTAAAGATTAGTAAGACAATTCAAAGCAATATTGAGAATGGAACACATCAAACTTGGCGGGATCTATCGGAAGAAAGGCAACAAGAAGTTCTCAAAGGGATAAGTGAGACTAAAAAAAAGAATTATGCATCTGGAAAGACTAAGCCGTGGAATTTGGGAGAGTCAAAATTTACTAACTCATTGCTGGCTGAAATATCTCAAAAAATATCTGACACACATTTATCACGTGAAGGCCATGGCGGCCGCCACTCAATTGAGAAAGTCAAAGAACTTCTAAACAACAGTGGGTTTGTGCCGGCAAAAGAGATAGAGTACCAAAACAAATACTCAAGACTAACAGTTTTATGTCAAGTCTGTAATTATGAAATTGAGCGCAGTGCCACTCATCTGTTTTCTGGTGCGGTATGCCCTAAGTGCCATCCAGAAAGTCAGCCACAATTCGAGCTGTTCGAAATAGTTCAGAAAATAGAAAAATCGGTGATCTTGTCAGATCGAACTGTTGTTGCCCCGCTTGAGCTCGACATTTATGTGCCGGGTAAAAAAATTGCAATAGAGTTTAACGGTTTGTGGTGGCATAGTGAGAAATATCGAGATCAGAACTATCATTGGAAAAAGACGAAACTATGTGACCAACAGGGCGTAAAGCTATTCCATGTGTTCTCAGATGAATGGCGCGAGCATCGTGACATAATTGTAGGGATGATTAAACAAAGACTGGGCGCTTGTGATAATCGAACTTTTGCAAGGAATACAACAGTTGGTAAAGTAAAGACACCTGATCGTCGCAACTTTTTTAAGGGATCGCACTTAGATGGCGACGTAAATGCAACAGTGGCATTCGGGCTGTATGACAAGACTGGTAGGTTAGTTTCATGTCTTTCGTTGCGCAAATCGTTCCACAAGAAGTGGCAAAACCGATGGGAGATAGCCAGGTTTGCCAGTGTCCCTGGTGAGATAGTGGTCGGCGGCCTGGGAAAACTTGTCTCAGCCGCGAAAAAATGGGCGATAGAAGACGGGCGCCGCTCGGTTGGGTTTATGACATACGTTGATTTAAGAAACGGAACAGGCAGTTCATACGAAAAAGTTGGGTTCCAGCAATCACATATTACAAAACCGAGATTTTGGTGGACAAAGGGAAAGCACAAGATTGATAGATTTGCTGTTAGGGCTGACAAGAAAACAAATCGATCAGAAAACGAAGTAGCAAGCCAGATGGGCGTATTTCGTGTTTACGGATGCCCTAATCGTGTGATGCTGCTGGATTTTGATGTGGCAGAGCCGGTCGACGTCTAAGGTCCCCACCAAAGTTCACCAGGTGTGCTCAGTGATCATCAATCACTTTCAATAATGGGTAATCAAACTATCAACTTACGAAGCACCAGATCAACCCCAGCCATCCACTGGCGGCTTGCCGTCATCGGTCATCAGTTCAATGTAACAGTTATGAACATGCATAACCCGTTCTTCCATTAGAACACCGAACATTTCATGCTTATCTTTGCTGGTGAGCAGAAGCCCGCAGACCCACTTGTCAATGAGTAAGTCCCAAACCCAGATCAGATCGCCTTTCTTCACAGGCACCTCCTGATCTGATTATACCACGGTTTGGGTCGATCTTACACTGACGATTTGCCAGACATTTATTTGATTTTGCTTTTCCATGAGGAGAACCTGCCGGACGTATTTTTGGAGATGTGAATTCATAGTGGTAAGTATGTCATTGCCGGGATATTTAGTTCTATGAGATACCTTCGCCAGCTAATTCGGGAAACTCTTCTTCAAGAACGAGCTGCAACCCCGCAGATGGCTTCTCAAAAAAACCTGGCTTTGGCTGTCTACACAGAGGGTCGTTCTGAGAGAAGCTATGTCCTGTTTGACCGCAATCAGTTTGTTCATTTTTTGATACAGGAAATGCGATCTTGGGTCAAAGACTATCACTTCAAACTGACGGTTTCTGACATTCTAAAAAAGTTGGGAGGCAATTATGGATACTCCTCGGCTTTTGCCGCTGGAATGGCCGATCACGCATCAGAGTTCATCGTGGGAACTATTGAAATAGTCAAACCTCGACTTTCTACTACCCGAAGTAACGGAGCTTGGGAGGTTCATGGTCCGGCAGCTTCAGAAAATTACGGTCCGATGATGTATGACATAGCGATGTCTGACGTTGGTGAGCTGATGCCAGATCGGCTAGCCGTTTCTCCGTCTGCCGCAAAAGTATGGCGGTACTACAAAGACAAACGTTCGGATGTGGTTTCTACGCCTCTCGATAATATCGATGATCCGCTAACACCTCCCAAGTCGGATGATGCTCACTTATACAATACTGATCCGGAGGATTTTGGAAATTATCTCGACTCATCCTACCATTTATCTGGGCAGGGTCCTGATGTGGAGTCGCTGAAAGCTTCATATCAACAGCTCGAAGGTTATTTAGAAAAGCACCTCAAGATGAATCCCGGAATAACACGCCAGATTTTGAAACGTGCCATGGGATCTTTTTTTAACAAAAAGGACGCTGCACAGTATCAAAGGTAAGCTTTTCCAACTTTGACCACCGCCTATTTACATCTGCACACATTTACAAATAATGGTGCTACGATACATTGTTATTGTCAATAGGGAGATCAATAGTGAGTAACAGAGACGCTAATCAAGTTTTCAACGCGCAGAAGGCGCAAATGGCCGGAATGCAAACCAGGAATGTGATGAAGGAAGACTTCGGGATGGAGGTGCCGGTTGAGGCTGTTCCTCTGCCGTCGCAAGGTCTGATTTATCCAGAGGGAACTTCAATTCATAACTGCGAAACAGTTGAAATTAAAGCTATGACAGCCCGGGAAGAAGACATTCTGACCAGTCGAGCGTTAATTAAGAAAGGAACAGTCATCTCTGAGCTTTTACGCTCCTGTCTGATTGATAAAAGTATCGATGTTGATGCTATGATCTCAGGCGATAGAAACGCGCTGATGACAGCCATTCGTGTTACCGGGTATGGTGCTGATTATGAAGTAGAGGTTAGTTGCCCGGACTGCGGAGAAAACTCTAAGCAGAGCTTCAGCTTGGCAGAGCTCCCAATCAAGCGACTGGAGATTGAGCCAGTTGAAGCCGGGGCAAACCGTTTTAACTTTGTGTTGCCTGTTTCTAAGAAGCGTGTCACGTTTAGGTTTCTAACCGGCAAGGATGAGCAAAACATCGCCACCACCCAGGAACGAAAGAAGAAGCAAAATATGACAGGTGATGTTGATAGTCTGGTTACTAATCGTCTGCTGTATTCAATTATGTCTATTGATGATGTGGAAGACCGCTCCAAGATTGCAATGTTTGTTCGCAATATGCCGGCCCGTGATAGCCGGGCCCTGCGCAAGTTTATGGATGACAGTGAGCCCGGCATTGAAATGAAGGCTTGGATGGATTGCCCAAGCTGTATGGAGTCTTCGGAGGTGACTCTCCCCATTGGGGTTTCCTTCTTTTGGCCTGACTCCTAATGATAAAGAGATTTATCTCGAGCCTATTTTCATTTTGATGTACTACATGGGCTTCTCGCATAGAGAAGCAGTCACTCTCCCTATTTGGCAGCGCAAATGGTTCATTGATAGGTTTGTGCAGGAAATGAAAGACTCACAGGGCGGAGACAAATCAGCCCATAATAACTCGCCCGATGCTCGAGCAATGCAGGGTCGATCCAGAAGTCAGGTCCCTGCTAAGTTAAGACGTTTCACCTAAGTTTGCCATCCGGATATTTAGTGTCAGGAGCAAGTGAAACTCAATGGCAGATGATCTCTCACCACAGCTAAAAATTCAGCAGCAGATCAACGAGGTTTTGGTTCAGAGGACCAATCTGCTTAATTCTCACACCAAGATTTTAGTCTCACAGCTGGATCTGGTCGTCAAGATCAGGAATGCGCTAAAAGGTGAGGGGATGAAAGAGGCTGAAGAGGCCGTTCGAAAAGTATCCGGTGCGTTGGATGATGCAACAAAAAGTGCTGAGAGATCCACGTCAGCAACAACTGCATTAGGTGATGCCCAGGACGCCGCGGCGAAGAAAGCCGAGAAGCAAGAAAAAATGATGTCTGGTCTGAAAATGGGCTTTGCTGCATTCTCAGCCAGTGTGTCAGGTGGCATTAGCACAATGATGAGCTTTACTTCTGCTGCTTTTAATGTCGCGGGTTCATTGGCTAAGCTAAGTCTTTCAATCATTTCGATACCCTTTAAGATGTTTAGCTCATTTATTGAGACAGCTCAGTCATTACCCAGAAACACTGCTATTGCTGATGCTTTGGAAGATATTCGAGATGCATTTGGTGATATTGCCACTGGCTCAGGTAAAGCAGTAGCCAGCCAGCTTGGTGCTATTACCAGTCAAGCTCGAAATCTGGCTCAAACCGGTCTAACAGTCACCCGGACGTTTGGGTGGGGCGCTGAGGGTATGGCTGCCGCATTGAAAGCAGTTAGTGAATTAGCCGTTGGAACCGGTGAGGCTTTTACTCGTCTTAAGAATGTATTCAAAGAGAGCGGCCTGCAATTAACAATGATGCAAAAGGGGCTGGGTGTCTCTGCTGAAAACATGGGTCAGCTGATGAATTTGGCTGATATTCGTGGGCAGGACGTAGCAGAGACAATGATGGAGTTTTCCAGAACTGCACTGCAGGTAGGCGACTCATTCGGGGTTAGTGCTAAGTCAATGGCCAAGGGAATGACAGAGCTCAGCACCGATGTCTCCACCTTTGGTCATCTTGGACCAAAAGCCTTTGCACCGATGGTTGTCTACGCTAAAAAGCTGGGTATCGAGGTCAAGCAGCTATCCGGAACAATGCAGAAGTTCTCAGGCTTCTCTGACACGGCCGAGGCGGCGTCAAAACTGGCTCAAGGCTTCGGTATGAATATCGATGCTATGAAACTGATGGCTGAACAGAACCCTGCTAAGAAGATCGATATGCTACGCAAGTCTTTCTTCGGCGCCGGTAAAGATCTGTCCAAGATGACATATCAGCAACGTCAGTATCTATCACAAACCACTGGGCTGGAGGGCACTGCATTAGAGGCAGCTTTCTCACTGGACAAACAGGCTCTTTCATATGAGAGTATTGAGAACCAGGCAAAAGCCGCGGCCAAACAGCAAAAGTCCCAGAAGCAGGTGATGCAGGACCTGAGTAAACACATCAAGCAGCTCAACAAGCTGATGGAAGTCGAGAAATATTCTGGTTTCTTTGACGCGTTTGTCAAGGGCTTTGGTGTGGGTCTGTTGCGTGCTGGTGATATGCGAGGAATGTTGAGGGATCTGCAATCAGCACTTCTCAAAATTCACAAAGTGGGTCAGCAAGTTGGTCGAGCGTTTGTTGAGACGTTCCCAGGTGTCAAGGAGATGTTAAAGGTTTTCCAGGACTTACTGGATCCCAATAGGATGAAAAAATTTGCAGACGCAGGCCTTAGGGCTTTCAAGAAGTTGTTCAAGGGAGGCACGATCTCAGAATTCTTTGAGGACATTCAGGAGACGTTTGACAATACCTTTGGCGGCGGTGGAGCAACGGCCAAGCTCAAGAATGGTTTTGATAAGTTTACCGAAGCCCTAGGAAAGATGCTTGGTCAAGCTTTCGGGGTATTGTCAAAAATTGCCATTCAGCATATTACCAAGATGATTGATTTCATTGCCCATCCGGAGAAGCTGAAAGGTGCTATGAATGCTGCCGAGGGATTTGCTGGGAATTTACTCGGACCGATCGCCGATGCAATTGTTGAGAACGCTCCGGCGTTGGGTGATGCCCTAAAAGAGTTGTTATGGAAAGTTTTCGATAGGATCAAGCCGGTCTTAGAAAAAATTGGTATGGTTTTGGCTGCTGTCTTTGCTCTCAAGTTTGGTGCATCTTTGGGGATGGCTTTGGTTGGAGCGGCTGTCAAAACTGCAGCCACAGAGGGCCTCAAGACACTAATGGCGAAAATGTCGGCCGGTGTGCAAGCCCCGCCGGGTGGAGCTGCTGGTGGTGTTGCTGATTATACTGGCCTGGCCAAAGGTATGAAGAGTATGATCGAGGTCTTTCGAGAGATCAGCGGCGAAGACATTAATAAGGTAGGAATGATTATACTGAAATTGGCTGCTGTGATCGGCGGTTCAATGATAATCCTGGCTCTGGCTTTCAAGGCCATTTATACAATTATGTCTCCTGCAGAGTTCTTGGTTGCGGCCACCACCATGGTCCCGATGTCCTTGGCACTGGTTGCCGCGGCAGGTGCCCTTTGGATGATCCAGAAAATGCCGGAGATTGATGTTGGAAAGACAACGAAGGGTCTTTTGGCGATTGCCGTGACGATGCCCTCGATGGCGGCAGCAATCCTAGCTTCTTCCGCCATCATCAATAATATCGATCTAGATCCTGCCGCGGCAGCATCATTTGGTGTTCTAACCGCTATTCTATTCCCGGCCGCCATGATCGCCATTGGCGCCGCGGCACTGATTGGAAAACTCTTAAAACCCTCTGATTTCGCTTTCGCTGCGCTAGGATTGCTCGGAATAATGCTAACAATGCCGGCCATCGGTCTTGCCATTGTTGCGTCGGCGTGGGCTATCAAGATGATGCCAAACCTAACTGTAGGTGAAATAACCAGTTTTGGAGCGTTGACGGCCATCCTGTTTCCAGCGGCATTGATAGCAATGGTCGCCGCGGCGCTAATCGGAACAACTGTAGGGGCAACTGCCGGCCTTGGCGCCGGTGCAATTGCTATCGGAATGGGCATGCTCCTGGTGACGATGCCGCTGATTGGTCTTGCAATCGGTTTGTCGGCAGCGATAATCAATCAAATACCGATATTGAGCCCGGCTGCAATCACCAGTTTCGGAACACTGACTGCCATCTTATTCACCGCCGCCGGAGTTGCCATCGTTGCCGCCGCCGGGATTGGTGCCATAATGATGACAGGAATTGGTGCAGTTGCGATTGTGGTCGGTCTGTTAATGGCTCAAAAGGTGATGACAAGTATCGCTGACGTTATGACAGACGTCATCACGAAATTCGCTGCAATCCCGGTTAGTAATCCGGCGGCATTCAAGACAAAAATGGAGGCAATTGCTGCTGTCCTAGGTTCTATGGGTGGGTTTGTGGTCTCGTTTTCATCACTGTTAAAAACTGTAACACCTGGCGTTTTCCAGACAATTTTTGGTAGTAATATGGACGAGAATATCGAGGCCACGACCAAACTAATCGATTCGATGATGCGGTCAGGTCTAAATCCATTGATTGAAAAAATCACCAAGTTGGCATCCTCGAAAAATATCAGCAAGGAAGCCGTTGGGGCTATGCACGCCATTTCTGGTGTCCTGACAGCAATTGCTGGCATCATGAAAACATTTTCACCGTCTGATGCTGCATTTAAAGCAGTTGAAGAAGCGGAAGGTTTCTGGACACCGGACGCCGGTATCAAAATTCTTAGTGCAACAACTAATCACTCCCGCGCCATGTCTTTGGCCTTGACAGACGCTTTTGTGAGTGTCAACACAATATTTGATAGCATGAAACAGTTTGCCGACAAAGATTTTTCCAAAGTTGCTCCAGTTGTTAGTGCAATTTCCAGCGTGTTGGGTGCCATGGCTGGAATTATGCAAGCGTTTAGTCCCACCGACGGCGAAATGAAAGCAGTTGCTGTTGCTGCCGATAAAAACGGCGGTGATGAAGTCGGCTTGATGGCCAAAATAAATGACCGCATTCGATTGATGAAAGATGCCTTGCTGGGTGCCCCGGGTGCCAAAAAGGGTGGTCTGATCGGCGCAATCAAAGACGGTATCATTGAGATTATGAAGGCTCTTGAACCGACGTTGAAACAACTAATGACATATGATATTGATCCGCAAGTTCTTCAATCCGGCACAAAAATCATCAGCATCGTCTTAGGCACATTGTCAACTTTTATGTCAACCGTTAGTAAGGCTTTCGGTGTCATAACAAAAGCAGCAACAGATAAAGACGGAAAGTTTAGCAAAGAGGCTATGCAAAGCATGGTGGCCAGGTTTATTGAGTTGGGAACATCTTTGGGTGGGTTGATGGCCGGGGTTGTCAAGACCATCGCTCCAACAATTACCAGCATCATCGCCGTGGCCAAAACGATTCCAGCCAAAAACCTAGGTTCACTAGTCAAGAAAATCGATGTTATTGGCAAGATGATAAAAATCGTCACCGACCTATCAAGTGTATTTGGAGGCACAACCGGGCCGATGGCAGATTTTATGACGAAAGGTCAGCCCGTGGGTAAAAACGGTAAGGCAATGTCGGGTTTGCAGGTGACGGCTCTCAACATTGATCGGGTGTTAAAGCGACTGTTTGATACAGGACTAATCCAAAAATTAGTAAATGCTGTCGGAGGTTTGAAACTCGCCAAGAGCGTAGGCAAGAAGCAAGTCGAAAACTTGAAAAACATGATGTCAATCGTTGATACGACGATGAAAATTTTGTCGACGGCTGGCAGCGTCGACATTAATACCGATAAAGCTGAGGCTTCGCTAGTGAAAATGTTAGGATTGTTTGCACCACCAGGAACGGGTCTACTAAGTAGGATAACCGGTGATAAGGGAGGTATCTTCTATCAGTTTGCCATGGCCATCACCCCTGATTTGGGCAAAAAGATGAGCAAGGCCCCATTTACAAAGGTCGCAGCCGAGTTAAAAAATGTTGATACGATGTTGACGGCCACAAACGATGTGGTAAGAACACTTGATAAGATGGAAAAAATCAATGGCGAATTTGGGGTTGTTTCTTTAGCAGATGCAATGTCATATCTGGCTGATGCGGCCGTATCCATCGTGACAGCAAATGAAGCATTGGATCCGAAGAATATCGCCAATGTGGTACCAATTCTTGATGCTCTGAAGGGTTTCAAGGGTGGTGAGATCAGTGTATCACACAATCTGCCCAACACCAAGATCGAGCTGACTGTTAATCTTGATAGCAAAAAGCTTGGTGCTGAAATGCTGACTGTTGATTTGGGCCCGGATACCAAAAATCCTAAAACTCATACAAAAGCATACTTTGCAACATCCGGCAGACTGTCCCTCGCGGCGCCAAAGGTTTAAGTAATGATTGAAGCAGACACCAAGAAAATCGAAGAGGCTAAGCAGTGGCTGGATCGTGAAGTAGCCAAAGATAACCCACTGGCCCAGTCATTTTTTGGATTGCTATCAAATGCTGTGCCAGAAACTCAGTCTCGACACTATCTGTCTCTGCACCAAGTGCTGCAAGCAACGAAGTTGATTGCTGAGTCAGTGAGGAACCAAAAATGACAGAAGACATCAAACAAAAGGATGCTACTCACGATGAGAAGGAAAAAATGTTGGGGCGCGAATTGGCCAACCCATCTTTTGATCCGGACACTGACAACAAAACTGACTTGGTCGGGTTGGATGTTACTGAACCGGGCGGGGCAGATATCAGCAAAACTGCCCGAACATCTTTGGGAATCTATCTTGGAAGCTATGTCAGATGGGGTCGCCGCCAGGTTAAACCTGGCAACACTTTTTATCCGACATGGGAAAGATCATCGGTAGCCCAGTCTCATAACAGGGGTGATAAACTAACACCTCCGCCCTCCCAAGCCGAAGGCACTTTTTATCAGCAGGATGAGTCCCAGTTGCTTACCACGACTGATTTTTTTGAGCCCAAAGACCAGCTGGCCAAACTCATCGACAAGACTGGCAAGGATGTGTCCCTGCCAGATTCGCGACCAGGAGGTTCGGGTGACCCTGGCCGCGAATCTGGCAAGGATGTTTATTCAAGCCTATCTGGGCAGACACTGCTAAAAGAGATTTCCGAAAAAGGGCCGGGAGAAAGAGGGTCGCCGGCTAAGCTGACTGACCGTGGCAAAAAATATCAGAAGTTTCTACTTGAAAATCTGGTAAAAGCCAATCTGTATCATCCGCCACCTAACTCGCCCTTCATTGAGAACAAAGGCACCACCAATGAAGAAGAGATGATGAAGGGTCTTTTCACTATTCAGCGTGATCTGGGATCCTTCAAAAAAGACGGCATTCACGTTAAAGTGTCAGATATGTCCAAAATTGCCCTTGGGCTGCTGGCACAATCAGCAGGCGAACGTGATATGGCCAGCTGGGTGTTGGCTGGCGACTTCGATTTAGATTTTCTCAGTCAGAATATCTTACATACGACTGAGCAGCTGGGAATCAAGGGTGTTCCTGTTCATCGTCTTCGGATTAAAAATCTGATTGTTGCCAAAGAAAGACTGCAAAAAATCGTCCAGGCTGCTCGTGGTAATGATGACATTATCGGCACACTATCACAAAACTCACTAAATGATCGCGGAATAACTGGCGCCGGATCAGACAACTATCAGTCGTCACCAATGAACAGTGTTTCGTATGCCCAGCTGAACTCATTCTTAGAACCCTTTGGGTCTTTGGGCGGCTCAGGCGGAATGCTGGCGATAGCTCTTGAGGGTGTATTGGCCTTAATGGCTACGTCTCTTCTCATTTCAGGGATTGATGCATTGTTTAATATTGGATCACCATCGTTTGCCAGTGATGCAGGAAGGGGCGACGACGGATGGGTTAATCCGAACAAACCGTGGCAATATGAATTAGGGTCTCACCGCGGTGAAGGTGCAGGCAATGATGTTAAGAGCGTGCTCAAGAAATTACTTCGAATTACAGCTACAGATTATGACTTTGAAAATTGCGTTGCTAACGGAATAATGTTGCTGATGGGCTTTGATCGTAATGTAACCAGTCAAGCAGGGCTTTTGGGTCTTGCCGGTATCACTGCTGCTAATGTAGCTGCCTTTGCCTTGAACCTGGCGCTTAGCCCATCATATTATGCCAATCTGTTTCGACAGATTGTTCGAGATACCAATGAAATCACCGCGAAATTTAAAGAAATTGGCGGGTCATTTACCAGTGGGATTACATCTATTGTGGCTTTGGTTGAGAAGCTGACCAGTTCTAAAGCTTATCAATTCATTATGATAGCCGCCGGAATTGGCGATGCAGACCTGAAGTCAGTGTATGGCCAGCTGGATGTTGGCGATGAAAATAAACTGCTTGATGTTGAAATTAATCCGACTGCTGTTGCTACCGCCACCAATCCAAATGACATCAAAGTTGGAATACATCGACAAAAAATTTCTCGTTGGGAAGGGGGACGAAACCCATTATCTCTTCATACATTTTTAGCTTCTAATTTTCGTTCTAAGCTTCGTCAGACAGAAACTCAAAACGGTTCTTCAATTCGAAAAACGGGTTCTTCAATTCGAAAAAAGTATGTACCAGCACCCGGGTCAGTTCGAAAGATCGAGCGCGATTTAGAAGCAGAATACATGCCTTTCTATTTTCACGATCTGCGAACCCACGAAGTTCTATCACTGCCTGCTTTTGTGACCCAGTTCAGTGAGAACTTTGCTGTTAATCATACTTCTAACAATGGGTATGGTCGTCAGGATGCTGTTCGAACATATGAGAGCACCGAGAGGTCAATGAGTTTTGCCTTCAAGCTGGTTTCATTCAACAAAGCTGACTTTGATGAGATGTGGTTGCTGGTTAACAAGTTGGTAGCTATGTGCTATCCACAGTACTCCAAGGGAAGAAAGAGACAATACAAACAAGACGCAACGACGTATCAATTCACCCAGCCCTTTTCACAGACCCCGGCCGCATCCCCGGTTATTCGGCTTAGGTTTGGTGATGTCTTGAAATCGAACTACAGCAAAGAGAGCTTGAAGAAGCAATTTGGTGATATGATTGATGTTGATGTCGATAATGAAAGAAGAGAATATCGAAATGCTGTAAATGATTATGTTAGTGACTTCAAAAGAAAATTTGAGAACAACAAATTTACAATGGCATCGTCGTATGGAAAATTATCGGGCCCAGAAGACAAATGGAAGCTGGTCGGGGTATCTCGTGTGGGACGTAAAAAAACAAAATCATGGCCTGCTGGCTCAAGAGTTGAAATTTTGTCTCAAACAATACTGGGTATTGCACAGGTAAGAGGCGAGAATGATACAGTCCCAACAACGATTGATATTGTAAGTGATGGGTCAATTGAGTTTGATGTAACACGACTAAGTGATAGCCAAATCAATGCTGATCCTGTTGTTCTGCAAAAAAAATCCGCACTGGATGCAAAGCTAAAAGGTAAAGAACTAACAGCTGCCCAAATGACTGATTTCTTCAAGCCCGAAAACAACGCCATCGTCCGGTCTTTCAACTCAACTCGTGGTAAAGGCCTTGCCGGTGTCATCACATCACTTGCTTTTGATTATGGCAACTATCCTTATGAGACCACCCTGGGCAGCCGGGCACCAAAGATGATCGATGTGTCGCTGGGCTTTGCACCCATTCACGATCTGCCCTTGGGTCTGGATTACAACGGTGAAATGCGAGCGCCATCACACCCAGTCGGTGGCACTATGAAGGGTTTTGGTGCTGTCTATTCTGATGAAGAGATAAAAAAGAAAACCCCGGGGTAACTAATGGCCACTATCGACCGATATGAAAATGATGTATTAGTCCAATCCGGAAAGCTGTTGGGCACCAATAACTCTATCGCTCGAATACGAGATGGGATCAGTTCTGGTGCTGTTAGCGTTACTACAACAGTGCTACAAGGCCATCAGCGGCTGGATATTCTGGCACACAAACATTATGGTGACGGCCGGCTCTGGTGGATTATTGCGGCAGCCTCCGGAATAGGCTGGTGGCTCCAGGCCCCGGCGGGCACCAGGATCGTCATTCCTCTGGACATCAATGAAGTCCGGGCGGTGATTTAATGGTTCAAAAAAGCGCCAGGCAAGCTTATCATGATTTAGCTCGGTATTTTGGGTTGCGTCAGCGGGATGCATTTTTGTCGGCCATCAGCCCTTCGCCGGCCAACAGTGCCGGTGCCAAGCCAACCAGCAAGGACCAGTTTTTCAGTGAGATGTTTGGTGATAGCACTACATTCAAGTCTGATGAAGAGATTTTTGAGATTTTGAAGAGCTATGGAAATGCCAAGCAGGATGTCTGCGTCACACCAGCTAAAGATGCTGCGAAAATCCCAAGTGATGTTCTAAACAAGCAGGAAAATGATCAAGGCTGGGGGGCTCACAAGCTAACCCACTATGCTGTCCATACAGACATTATCCCAGAGAAAAACATTGATGAGTCCAATGTAACGGTTTATCAGATCTTTCCGGCTGCACGAGGCACCGACATCGCCGATACCGAAATGGTCACTCTCTTTTTGAGCAACCTGACGACACTGGATATGTCACGTGCAGTTCCATACATTGATATTGTAGTATCAACGGCAGTGGGCGAGGGTGGCACTGATGACAATGGCAACCTAATAGGTAACCACCATTTTTCTTTAGGTCGATTTTTGGGTGCTGGAAAGAATGAGATGGCGCTGCAAGGAAAGTTTCTTGGACACATTGGCAAGTCAGCAGCCAACGTCGGTTCTGATAAAGCGACCAATCTGCAAGCTGTTGCCGGAATGGAAATTTTCACCACGCCCCAAACTCTGGTCAATGCTGAAGATGTGCGATATGACGAAAATGCCGTGCAGCAAATAGGTCGTGGCATTGATGCTTTTCGACCCTTTTTAAACTTGGAAGGGCTTGACATATCAATCGTGCCGTCTGGGTTTGGAACCATTGCCTACAAAACAGCCAAGATGAACTTAAAGCTTTTTGACCGCGGCCGATTGCGGGATATTGCACCCTTGGTGTCACCTCAACGAAAGGGTAACGTTCAGTTCTACATCACATATGGTTGGGCACATCCGGATGGGCTGGATACAAAACGAGAGGGGGATGCTAATGGGTCTCGAATGGGTGACCTGATTGATGCAATGAAAATAGCAGAGGCTTACATTGTCACCAATAGCAGCTTTAGTTTCGGCACTGACGGTGTGGTCTCGATTGACGTTGATCTATGTATGGTGGGAACTGATGCTGCTTCGTCCAGTGATGTATTGAGTTTGGGTGGGCAGAAGTCCAGTATCGACGATGTGATGAATACGCTAAATGGAATTCAGAAAAAGCTGCAAGATGTCAGGGGCACAATGCCAGGAACTGACATTCCTCAAATATTGTCAAGAGCCAATGCAGATAGCATACTTGGTATGTCAGATGAAGATCAGAAAAACCTACGCAAAGCTGCTACTGCGATGAAGAACTCCGGGGGTAGTCTGGGAGAAGCTGGAAAAGCCCTGTCAGAAATGCTTGGTGCCAATAGCACGAAATCTAAAATTGGTGCAGCACAAAGACAGGTGGTTACTCAAATCAGTGAGCATCTTGATGCTCTTTCGAAGTCTGCTGACCCATTTTTGAGGCCAGGAAAAACCGGTGTAACGGAACCTGAATTGGGCAAGAGTATTCGCAAAGCGACACCTTCCGGAAGCAAGAAGCAAAAATACATTTCATTTGGAAAGCTAATGACAAACTTCTTGGCGCCGATTTTTTCCGGTAAAAACAATGATCTGCAACTATGCAAGCGTA
>FLOH01001145.1_pt1 | contig 43286 bp, 37 predicted proteins | sample 756751 | NCBI WGS metagenome assembly FLOH01 (sample SAMEA4026879, study PRJEB14308) | marine metagenome | biome: coastal water; material: water | depth 74 m
CCGCTCCGCAATCAACGACACCCGCTCGGCAATCGACGACACCCGAACGAAGGTAGCTGAGATAGAGCGAACCGCCGCTGACGCCCGTGAGGCTGCAAGCTACTCACGGCGCGCGCTGGAACTCGGCGCCACCGGACAGGGCGCGCAGCCACTCGGCGCGGAACATCACCGCAAAGACTCTGAAGAATGGTTTCAGGCTCACTACTGGGACGCAGCCGATCAGGTTCTTAGCTTTCTTGCAGCAAGCGAACTCGGGATCGGTGGCCGAGACGTTGCCGATATTGGCTCAGGCGATGGGATCATCGACCTCGCGCTAGCCACTCGCGGTGCACCTAGTCAGCTGGTTGGATTTGATGTCAACCCAACGAGCGTTGACGGGCTCCAGCGGGTCGCAGCCACAGCAGGGATCGACGAGCTGCCGTCCAATCTCAGCTTCGCTCAATCCGGTGTTGACTCTATCCCAGCTCCCGACGAGAGCTTTGATGTTGTCATCTCCTGGTCTGTCTTCGAGCACGTCAGTGAGCCGCTGAAAATGCTTAACGAGATCCGTCGAATAATGCGCCCGACTGGCACGCTGATGCTTCAGCTTTGGCCGTTCTATTACTCCGATCACGGGGGGCACCTATGGCTGACGCACGGAGGCGGTTTCCCCCACTTGATGAGTCCCGATGACGAGCTGATGTCTAGCCTCAAAGACAAGACCGGCACCGACGCGCGTCGACCAGCTGATGATGAGTTCCTAAGCCTCAACCACCTGACGCTCAACGAGCTCGGAGACCTGATGCTTACTGCGGGTCTAAAGACGGCTCGTGCGGAGCTAATAAGCGAAGTAGTGACGATTCCATCCGAGATCGAAGACGTTGCGCTGACAGACCTGTTGGTCAGCGGCGTAAAGCTGCTGGCGGTTCGGGCGTCGTGACGTCGTCAGACCGGCAGCATCACGTCCTGATTACCGGCGGCGCGGGTTTCGTCGGGGCAAATCTCGCCGTTGAGCTGCGCGATAGGCACCCCGGATGGGCGATCACGGCATTTGACAATCTCTACCGTCGCGGCTCGGAGATTAACCTGCCAAGGCTGGAGGCTGCCGGAGTGAAGTTCGTCAAAGGAGATGTCCGTAACCGGGACGAGCTAGAAGCGCTGCCGCGGGTCGATGCGCTCGTCGAGTGCTCAGCGGAACCGTCAGCGCTTGCGGGCGTTGACGGCGAGACGGGCTACGCCATTCATACGAACTTGGTCGGCGCCTACAATTGTTTGGAACTGACAAGGCGTGACCAAGCTCAACTTGTTTTCCTGTCGACTAGTCGCGTCTACCCCGTTGCCTCGCTGGCAGCGCTGGAGCTCGACGAGGCAGCAACACGTTTCGCGATCGCCGCGGGCCAGCGGGTCGCAGGCGCCTCTCCAGCCGGGATCGCTGAGGACTTTCCGCTCGAAGGGGCTCGAACTCTTTACGGCACGACGAAACTGGCAGCCGAGTTGCTGATCACCGAGTATGCCGAGATGTTCGGGCTGCAGACCGTGATCAACCGTTGCGGCGTGATCGCTGGCCCGTGGCAGATGGGCAAGGTTGACCAAGGCGTCTTTACCTATTGGCTGATGGCCCATCACTTCGACATGCCGCTCAGCTACATCGGCTTCGATGGCAGCGGAAGGCAGGTGCGCGACCTGCTCCACATCGATGACTTGATCGAACTGGTCAACGACCAGTTGGAGCGCCCCGACCACTGGAACGGCGTAACCGTGAACGTCGGCGGGGGCGTTGACGTAAGCCTTTCTCTGATCGAAACGACTGAGCTCTGCCGTGAGCTCACCGGTCGCGAGCTAGAGGTCACGCGCGCGGACGAGGATCGGCCCGGCGACGTTGCCGTCTACATCTCTGACTGCACGAAACTTAACTCAATTACCGACTGGCGCCCTCAGCGCGACGCGCGAACAGTTCTCAGCGACATCAATGGCTGGATCAAAGCAAACGAAGCGATAATCCGAGCAACGCTGATCGATAGCTAGGCCTCTGTTAGCCGGCCCGCGGCGAGTCAGCGAGTGCAGACCTTCAGAGGTGCCGACGGTTTCAGTGCCACTGTCCACGTGGCCTCAGCGGAATCGGCGCGCGCCTTCAGCAGCGCCGCCTTGTTTGCCAGTATCACAAGATTTGGCTCGGCGGCGAATTGGTCGCCAAAGCGACGCAGAAATACCGGCACCACTGCCGATGATCGGAGGGCGAGCGCGCCGCCGGCGGGCAGCGCGACATCGACGCTGCCACCACCGCGCCGTGGCACGATGCGGCTGCAGCGGCCTTCCGGCACTGCACTCGCATCGCGGACTAGCAACAGTTTCGGGGCGCTGCCGCTGACAGCCGCAGCGCGACCCACAGTTACCTGATTGGCGGCTACCAGCACCGCGTCTGCAGCGGCCCGCTGGTTGGCGTTAGCAGAGGCCAGAGCGCTGGCCGAGAGCCCGACAGCACCGAAATCTCGTTGCGACTCCAGTGCCCCGCGCGGCGTAATCTGCGGAGCCTCTCGCGGTACGGCTTGGAAGCCATCCGGCACTGCCGTGCCAACCAGCGCGAGAGCACCAAGGCGCGCCTCCAAGACCTCAGCGTTGCCGCGCAACCCGGCAGCGAAGGCGCCAAGCGTTGCGTAGTTTGCGATTCCTGCCAGACAGACCAGAACCAGCGCGATCGGCGCCGCGGAAGTGGCGAGACGGCGCCCGCGCAGAAGTTCAACGACGATCAAAACAATCAGAACCGCGCCAGGGTAGATGTAGCGGGGGGCGAGCGGCTCGCCGATGTCGCCCCGCGCCAGAGCGGTTAGGCCCCAGACAGCGACGGCCGTCAAAACGACCGCGATTAACCACGGCGTGACCCGTCTGGGAGTGGCGAGGCGAAACGCGACTGCCGCGGCCACCGCGAGCGCCAATGGCCTTCCGTACTCAATCCCCAATCCAACCAGCCCGCCAGCAGCGTTCGACGCCATCTCGGCGGCAAACCGCGGAACGACCGGTGCGTTGCTGAGCTTCAGTTCACTGACGCCATAAGCGAGATACCAGAGTGCGAACAGCAGCAGCGGAATGGCGATAACCCATGCGCGCTGGAGGCGACGGTTGTCGGCGCCGACGATCACGATTGCGGCTACTGCGAAGGGCAAACCGATAGCTGCGGATGCGAGCGCACCGGCAAGACAGACGCAGGCCAGCAGATCGCCACCGAGACTGTTCCAATCGAGTCCAACAAGCATCCAAACGCCGAATGCCATCGCCAGCAGGAACGAGATCTGAAAGGCCCATAGCAAGTCATCGGCGGCGGCAAAACAGAAAAGCACCAGTGCGGCGGCAACGAGCGCTCCGACATCGCCTACGCGGCGGCGGGCAAGCGCAAAGAGGCCAAGGCCGACGAGCAAGTGGAGCCCTACGAGCACGGCACGAAAGACCCAATAATCGGTCAATCCGGCAATCTGGAGCAACAGTTTGTAGAGCAGCAACGGGGCGACGACAAGATGGCCGTTATGGGGGCGCAGAAGGGTGTCAAGTGAGTGACCGCGCCGTTCGATGATGAAGTTCCACTCATCGAAAAATGGCAGCGTCCCACGGCCCTCGTGAAGAATTGCGGCGGCGGCGATCAGCATCGCCAGCCCGAGTAGCCACGGAACCCAACCGCTCTGATTCTGCGTCACCGGGGGTTCGCGAAAGCGAGGGTCAGTCGCCATCGGCCGGGGATGACCTTTCGTCGACAGCGACCGCCTTCGCCGCGGGTGTACCGGCGTGCCAGTGGGACACCCTCGCGGCAACCTCGCTGCGGCGATAGTCACCCCGACTGAGGTGATGTTCGAGCCAGACCATCAGCACGATGAACAGATAGCGGCTACCCATCTCCTGCAGCTTCAGCTTGCTCTCTCCGCTCGTCCGGTTGGTCCAGGAGATCGGCACAATCTTGTACGAGTGCCCACGAACGATCGCCTTCAGCGGTAGCTCGACGGTGATGTTGAAGTGGTTTGAGAGCAGCGGCTGAACGGTCTCGATCACCTCGCGCCTGTAAGCCTTGAAGGCGTTGGTCGTGTCGTTGTAGCCGTGGCCGAAGAGCACACGAATGAAGGCGTTGACGATGCGGTTCAAGGTCAGTTTCAGCGCCGGGTAGTCGTTGACGCTGGCCCCAGCCATGAACCTTGAGCCAAAGGCGCAGTCATAACCCTCCTCCAGCACGCGGTAGTAGGCGACGAGGTCGTCCGGTGAATCAGACAGATCGGCCATCACGATCGCGACGGCGTCACCGGTGAAGATTGCTAGCCCGCGACGAACCGCGAAGCCAAAACCATTTGGCCCGTTGTTGCGGACGCATCGGAGATCGGGATCTTCAGCCTGGAGCTGCGCGATGATTTGCGCCGTCCGGTCGCTCGAACCGTCATCAATTACGATGATTTCTTTCTCTATACCCTCTTCGTCCAGTCGCACTGCAACGGCCCTCACCGTGTCAGCGATTGAGCCTTCCTCGTTGTGCGCAGGGATCACGACGGAAAGCTTCATCAGCGCGCAGCCGTCTCCGCCAACCATCGCTCGGAGTTGAAGTCATGGATGTCTCGCAGAACGTCCTCAATCCCGAAGGTCAATTCCCAGTCGGGGTAATCGGCCTTGAAGGCGCCGAGGTCGCTCACCCACCACATGTGGTCGCCTATCCGCGCCTGATCGGACAGCGTGTACTCAAGGCTGCGGCCGGTGATCTGTTCACAGAGCGCGATCGCCTCGAGCATCGATACGTTTGAATCGCGCCCACCGCCAAGGTTGTAAACGGCGCCGGCCGACGGAGCTCGGTGGAACTCATGAAAGGCGCGCACCACGTCGTGTGCGTGAATGTTGTCGCGAACCTGCTTGCCCTTGTAACCGAAGACGGTGTAGGGGTCGCCGCTGACTGTGCACTTCATCAGGTAGGCAAGGAAGCCGTGAAGCTGCGCGCCGGCGTGCTGCGGGCCGGTCAGGCAGCCGCCACGGAAACAGACCGTTGGCATGTCGAAGTAGCGCCCGTACTCCTGAACCAGCAGGTCGGCAGCGGCCTTGGACACGCCAAACAGTGAGTGCGTGCAAAGGTCGATCGGCATCGTCAGGTCGACCCCTCCGTACCACTCGTGATCTGTCGGCAGCTCCCAGCGCGTCTCGAGCTCGTCGAGCGGCAGGAAGTTCGGGCGATCGCCGTAGACCTTGTTTGTTGATGTGAAAACGAATGTCGCGTCGGGCGTAAAGTCGCGCGCCGCTTGCAGAAGATTTAGCGTTCCGTTGGCATTGACGGTGAAGTCCGTCTGCGGATCGGATGCGGCCCAGTCGTGCGAGGGCTGCGCTGCGGCGTGGACGATCAGCTCAATTCGCGACGAGTTGCTACTGAACACGTCTCGAACCGCTTGCTCGTCACGAATGTCAACGGCGAGTGAGCGAAACGTGGACCCCAAGTCCCGGCTAAGTTGATCGGTCGTCGGTCCGGTCGTAGCCTCCGGCCCGAAGAACTGCGCACGCATATCGTTGTCGAGCCCAATAACATCGAAGCCCTGCTGGGCGAAGTAGCGGACTGATTCAGACCCGATTAGCCCTCCCGAGCCGGTAACGATTGCAATTGGCATGAATGAATTTCCCGTCGAGAGTGACAGCAGATGAACAGGCAGATCCAAACCAGCAATCTGCATCCAACAGGCTACCGCGCATTCGGCGCATCGCCGGGCAGTCCCTACCATCAGAGCGTCCCATGGGCCTCTCGAAACTAACTAGCGGAAGCTCAACTGAGCTGGACCGCGATTCCGTTGTCGTCGCGATTCCAGTGTTCGAGGGCTATGACCACGTTGTCGAATCGGTCACGGCAGCGCTGCTTCACACAGCTCCCGAGGTACCGGTCTGCGTCATCAACGACGGCAGCAGCGACCCTCGGATCAGCGAATTCATCGAAAAACTAGGTGCCTCGCCTGAGCTCGAACACCAGCTATACCTAATTGACCACACTGAAAACCTCGGTTTCGTCGAAAGCTGTAACGAAGTCTTTGCCCACTTTGCGCCTGCTGACGTCGTTGTTCTCAACAGCGACTGCGTCGTTAGTTCCGGTTGGCTTTCACGCATGCAAGCGGCGGCAGCGGGAGACCCGCGGATCGCGACCGTGAGCGTTCTAGCAAATAGCGCAACGATCATCTCGGTTCCCGAGCGCAACGAGCCGACGGCCGAGCTACCGCAAGGTTCGACGCTCGCGCAAGCAGCCGAGCGCGTGGCTGGCGTCTCCGCCAGGGAACGGCCTGAGATTCCGACCGCGATCGGTCACTGCATGTTGATCCGCAGGCCTGCGCTCGAACTTGTTGGCGATTTCGACACGATCTTCTCGCCCGGCTACGGCGAAGAGGTCGACTTCTCTCAGCGGTGTTTGATCCTCGGACTCAAACACGTCGTTGCCTCCGACGTGTATGTCTTTCACCATGGCGGGGTCAGTTTTGCCGAACGCAAGAGTGAGCTCCAAGAGAGCCGCGACCAGATCACAGCAGGGCGCTACCCGTGGTTTCTAAAATCCGTTCACGACTCGCGCAGCCGCACCGAAGGACCACTCGATAACGCGCTGCTAAGCGCGAGCCTCGCGCTGCGACCGATGCGGGTTACGGTCGACGGAGCCTGCCTCGGCTCAGCCAACACCGGCACGCAAATACATACGCTCGGGGTTATCTCGGCGCTGGCGGGCAACAGCGGGATCGAGCTGCGAATCCTAGTCCCAGCGAATCTCGATTCCAAGGTGGCTTTGAGGATCGCAAGGTTCGGGCCGTCCGAGCTGCTCTGTTTCGATGACGTTGATGAGCAAACCGAAAAATCCGACATCGTCCACCGGCCTTTTCAGGTCACGAAACCTTCCGACATGTCCTTCCTATCGGCGCTTGGTCACAGGGTCATAGTTAGTCAGCTTGACCAGATTGCTTTTCACAATCCTTCCTACTTCGATACAGCGGAGGAGTGGCTTGAATACCGTCAGACGACAATCGACGCTCTCGCAAACGTTGATCTTGCGGTTTTCATCTCACAGCATTCCGCCGACGACGCGATCCAGAGCGGATTGATCAGCCCCGATCGAGCTGAGGTAATCCACTTGGGCGTCGACCATCTCCTTAGCGGTGAGACGGTCGACCCTCTCCAGCCAGCGCAGCTCGCGGATCTCGTCAGCAAACCTTTTCTGCTCTGCCTCGGAACAAATTTCAGCCATAAGAACCGCCCCTTTGCGATCCGCCTGCTGACTGCGCTGCGCAAGTTTGGGTGGGACGGGCGCTTGGTACTAGCTGGGCCCCATGCCGCCTCCGGGACCTCAGAGGCGGCGGAGCTACAGGAGCTTCAGGCCGACGCCAATGCAGCGGAGAATGTTCTTGATCTCGGTGCGGTAGGTGAAAACGAGAAGTCGTGGCTGATGGAGAACGCGGCAGCAGTTCTCTACCCGACAACTCACGAAGGCTTTGGATTCGTGCCATTCGAGGCCGCCGCCGCGGGCGCGCCCTGCCTCTTTGCTTCTCACACTTCGCTGGCCGAACTGTTGCCAGCCGATCTGGCAACCATCACACCATGGAACGCCGATCAATCCATCAAGCAGGTGCTCCCGCTGCTAGTGCCCGGGGCGCAGCGTGACAAGCACGTAAACACAATTCGTGATATCGGAAGCAGACTCACTTGGGACGATTATGCCGAAAGATTGCTTGCCGCCTACGACAAAGTTTTAAAACGACCAAGCTCAGCCTTCTCGCTGGCTACCCGCCCCGGGCAGGGCGCGGTCTCGCGTGAGGGCTATTGGCTTGTTGGGCCAAATGGGCTACTTGATCAACGTTATGAACGCCCGCTGTTGGCGATTTCAAGTCGCCCAGCGCTGGCTCTTCTCCTTCTACGGCCAATTGAATACGGCTACCGGGCGGCCTTCTGGATCGGCCGAAAGTTGCGGCCAAAAAGCGCGGCGGACGGCGCTTAGGGCGAAGTTAGCGGCGGCGCAAGTCCCTGCGCTAACAATTAGTTCATTCTTTGACCAATCAAATGCTCTCCCGCCTACGCGCAAACGGCTACACAATCTCGGCTGAGGCCTACCGACGTGTTGCCTACACGGCGCTCGTCGCGCTCTGGCTGATCGTTCTTACCGGCGCTGCGGTCCGCCTCACCGGCTCCGGGCTTGGCTGCCCGGATTGGCCGAAGTGTTACGGCGGTGTCGTCGCGCCAAGTCAGCTCCACGCCTGGATTGAGTACGGCAACCGCCTGATCTCCGGGTTCGTTGGGCTGGCAGCGATCGCGGCCGGAATCCTTGCCTGGCGGCGCAGGCCTTTCCGCTGGGAGCTGGCGCTCTTCGGTGCGCTGCTGCCGCTTGGCGTGCTGGCGCAGATCGGCCTCGGCGCGCTTACGGTTGAAAATGATCTCGCGCCCGGCTTCGTGATGAGCCACTACATCCTCTCGATGCTGATCCTTGACGCGTCCTTTGCACTTGCCTGGTGCTCAACCTATGAGCCTGGTGAGCGCGAGCGGTCGACAGACAGGCTCGGCGTTTGGGCTGTCCGCTGCCTGCTACCGATCGGCGCACTGACGATCGCTGTTGGCACGGCGGTTACTGCTGCTGGCCCGCACGCCGGCGGCGCTGGCACCGGCGACGTGATCAGGCGGCTCGACTTCCGAGGCGCCGACACGCTCGCTTGGCTCGTTTACCGCCACGCAGCGCTGGCGACCATCTTCCTACTCAGCGTGATCGCCGTGACGGTGCTGCTGATGCGCCCCGGCGGCGACCGACAGGCGGTTCGGCCGCTGACCGTCTTGATCGGGCTGCTGGTCGCGCAGGCCGCGCTTGGAATCACGCAGTACAACCTTGAGCTCCCCGCTGAGCTGGTCTGGCTGCACGTGCTGCTGGCAACGGTCGTTTGGCTGACGATGCTGTGGTCGGTTGGGCGCGCGGGGAGGCTCGCTGAACGGCCCGAGAAGGGCGCCGTGCAGTCTGATCAGAGCCCTGTGCGACCATAAGCCGATGCCCGAGCAGACCACCTCTGCGCCTGCCGTAACGGTCAGCGACGTCTCAAAGACCTTCCAGATACCCAAGGAGCAGGTGCATACGCTCAAAGAGCGGGCGCTTCATCCGCTGCGGCGCAGCGCCAACAACGAGTTCTCGGCGCTCAGGAATGTAAGTTTCGACGTCGACAGCGGGGGCTTCTTTGGAATCGTTGGTCGTAACGGATCCGGCAAGTCAACGCTGCTGAAGTGCCTTGCAGGGATCTACGCAACCGACAGCGGAGCGATCCACATCGACGGGCGGGTCTCAACCTTCATTGAGCTTGGCGTCGGCTTCAACCCCGATCTAGCGGCACGTGACAACGTTGCGATCAACGCCGCGATGCTCGGACTCTCAAAGAAGGAAGCACGCCGGCGGTTCGACGCTGTGATCGACTTCGCTGAACTGCGTGACTTCACTGAACTGAAACTAAAGAACTACTCGTCGGGGATGATGGTGCGCCTCGCCTTCGCAGTGATGATTGAAATTGACGCAGATGTGCTGCTGATAGACGAAGTACTGGCAGTTGGCGATGCAGCCTTCCAACAGAAGTGTTTTGACGAGTTCGAGCGAATCCGCGCCAGCAACCGAACTGTGCTGCTCGTCACCCACGACATGGGGGCCGTGCAAAGATTCTGCGACAAAGCAATTCTGCTTGAACAGGGCGAGCTAGTCGCAAGCGGCGATCCCCAGCTCGTAGGCGATCGCTATCTCGACATCAATTTCTCGGAATCAGCGCGCTCGCAGGCCGCCTCAGAGGACAACGAAAACGAGGGCCCTGAGAGCTTTGGCGATGGCAGAGCTGTGATCGAACGGGCTTGGTTCGAACTCGAAAGCGGTCGGTCTGCGACGACGCTCCCCAACGGCCATAGGACCACGTTCATGATGCAGGTCAAGTTCACCGACCCGGTCGAAAACCCGGTCTTCTCACTTACGCTGCGCAGCAGCAGCGGTGTTCCACTGCTTTCCGCCTCATCGGGTTGGGGGGCAGAGCCACCAGGCTCTTTCAAACGCGACCAAACGGTGCTGTGGAAGGCATCTTTCGATAACCCGCTCGGCCCCGACCGCTACAGCGTCAGCGCTTCTGTGACGCTTGGCGGTGGCGCTGTACTCGCACTGACCGAGACGCTTTACACCGTCGTTGTGACGCGCTCAGCGCCGACCGGAGCACTCGTTGACATCCCTTTTGAGCAGGAGCTCCAGCGCGACCTCCCGCTGAGCCTTAGGCAGGAGATCCAGAGGTGACTCCAGCCACAACCGATTCTCCGGTTCAACCGCAGATCGGCCGCGAAGTGACCGGGCCGACGGCGCTCGGCGTTGACCCAAAGCGCTTCTGGCATTTAGCTTGGACGCTCGCGACCACGGAGTTCAAGCTGCGCTTCTTCGGTTCCGTACTTGGCTACTTCTGGCAACTGATGCGGCCATTGCTGCTGTTCGCAATCCTTTACGCCGTCTTCGTTGGGATCCTGAACACCGGCGGCGACGAGCCGATGTTTGGCGTTGCTTTGCTGCTTGGCATCGTCGTATTTCAGTTCTTCGCCGACAGCACTGGAGCTTCAATTAGGTCGCTGATGCAGCGCGAGAATCTCGTGCGAAAGATTGATTTTCCGCGCGCGGCAATCCCAGTCTCCTGTGTTCTGCAGGCGATCTTTAACTTTGGCCTCAACCTGATTCCCGTCTTCATCTTCCTATTTGCTGCTGGTGGCAAGTTCTACTGGCGCTGGTTTGAATTGCCGTTGATATTGGCGATGCTGATCGTCTTCGTTAGCGGGCTATCGCTGCTGCTTTCGGCATTGTTCGTCAATTTCAGGGATATCGAACCAATTTGGGAGGTTATCTCGCAGGCGCTTTTCTATGGCACGCCGATTCTCTATTCACTCTCCATAGTCATTGCGAAGGTCAGCTTGACTGCAGCCCAGGTGATGCTCGCGAACCCTTTGGCAGCGGCGATCCAGCAGCTCCGGCACGCCGTTGTTGACCCCGCCTACCAGAGCCCCGGCCAAGTGTTTGGTTCAACAGCGGCTGATCTAATCCCGATAGGAATCTCTGTGCTCACGTTCGTTGTGGGAGCTCTCTACTTCCGCCGAGTCGCGCCGATGATCGCCGAGCGACTCTAAGCTCTCGGGGCGGTGAAGGTGAAGGGAAGCGAGCCGGCGATCTCACTGAGCAGCGGCGCAGAGTCATCCCTTTCTGACACCGACAGCTCCTCTTTCGCCAGCGGCCACTGAACGGCTACGTCAGGATCGTCCCAAGCGATGCCGCGCTCGACGGCTGGGTCAAAGTAATCCGATTGCTTGTAGACAACGTCAGCGACCTCACTGAGAACACAGAAGCCGTGCGCGCATCCCACTGGGATATAGAGCGTTCGCATGTTGTCGTCGCTCAGCTCGAAAGCCTCCCAGCGTCCGTAGCTTGGTGATCCTAATCTGAGATCAACGATCACGTCCCAGATCACCCCGCGCGCACAGCGAACGAGTTTCGAAGAGCCGCGGCCTATCGCGAAATGCAGGCCGCGCACCACGCCTCGACCCGAACGCGAATGGTTGTCCTGCACGAACGACTCGGTGACGCCGTACTGCGCAAGCTCCGACGCGCGGAAGGTCTCACAGAAGAACCCGCGGCCATCAGGAAATGCTTGCGGCTTAAGCAGTAGTACCCCGGGGACTTCTGTCTCTTCCGCTTCCACGACCAACAGCCTAGTCGCGCAGGCCCTAGAAGTGCACCCAAGGCTTGCTCACAGCAACCGCAGCCGCGGTGCAGGAGCCTGAATCGAGCAGCTGGCGGCGTCCAACCCGTTTGCGCAGCACACGACATTCATCGGAGCGCCCGAAGCATTAGAATCAGCCAGCGTCGATAACGCTCCATCGCCCAACTCGCCGCCGCTAACCCAGGTGCATCCATCGATGGCGACACGAGCTTGCCAGTCATCGCGCCGACCAGATCAACGTCCGAGACTTTACGGTTCGCTTGGACGTGGGCCCTCCAAGAAACCAAATCCCCCCTTGCATTAGCGACCGCGACCCAGCCCCGGACTTTCTCACGCCACCACCCTTCACGCACGCTCTGTCCGAGAATCGCTAGCTCCACCACCGTCAGCAATGGAGCAAGCAAGATAAGGGTCTTCGCCTCATAATGGGACAGGATGGTCCAGAGTCGGTTCCGCTCCAACCAGAACCACTTGTACCCCCCCTTATCGAACTCATACTCGTGCAGGACAATCGCTCTTGGGGCTAAAAGAACTCGACGACCCGCCATCCTGGACCTCCAAGCGAGATCGACGTCGTCGTGATACATAAAATAATCCGGGTGATAACCGCCCAATTCATTGAAGTCTGCCCGTCGCACTAGGAGAGCGGTTCCAGATGCGACCGCGACATCGCGGGGCGAACCATGCTCAGGTTGTTCAAGATAACGACCAGACCACGAGATTCCTGAGATGTGCAGCGGGTTGTCCCCTGCATTTACCATCTCGCCGCCGGGGAGGAGAATCTGGGCGCCAACAAGTGCTGTACTCTCGTCAGCCGCGTCTAGAAGGATCTTCAGTACATCAAGAGCGGGAACGGCATCCGGGTTAACGAAGAAGACCCAGTCGGACGTGCTGGCCGCGACCGCTAGGTTGCAAGCCTGCGCGTAGCCAACGTTCGCTCCAGGATTGATAACCCGAACCTTCAGCGACGACTCGCGCGCAACTCTACCCAGTTCCATATCACCCGCATTGTCAACCACGATAACTTCATTGAGCATCGTCGTTTGGTTTGCAAGTACGTTCAGTAGGTGAGCCACGGAAGAAGCCGGGTGGCGGAAGACGACAACAACGACTGAAATAGATGGGGTCAAGTTTGGCATCGTAGCCGCGTGAGTCTTGGCACACTCGGAGCGGCGCCTTTGAGGACGACCAGCCGGTCACGATAAGCTCCTGCAAAATGAACAAGACCGCGCTCATAACAGGTATCACCGGGCAGGATGGCTCCTACCTCGCAGAGATGCTGCTCGAGAAGGGCTACGACGTTCACGGAATGGTCCGTCGCTCGTCAACCGAAACGTTTGAGCGAATCGAGCAGATCCGCGACAAAGTGACGCTCCATCAGGGCGACCTGCTGGATCAGCGATCGCTAGTTGACGCGCTGCGTGCAAGCAAGCCGGACGAGATTTACAACCTTGCCGCGATGAGCTTTGTCGCCGCCTCTTGGGTGCAGCCGACGCTGACAGCCGAGTTCACCGGCGTCGGCGTTACGCGGATGCTCGAGGCGATGCGTGAGGTCTGCCCCGAAGCACGCTTCTACCAGGCCTCGTCAAGCGAGATGTACGGCAAGGTGCTGGAAACCCCACAGACCGAGAGGACTCCGTTCTACCCTCGTTCACCATATGGAGTAGCAAAGGCCTACGGCCACTTCATCACCGTCAACTACCGCGAGTCGTACGAACTCTTTGCTGCCGGTGGGATTCTCTTCAACCACGAATCACCGCGCCGCGGGCTGGAGTTCGTAACGCGCAAGATCACGTGGCACGCTGCGGCGATCAAGCTTGGCCTCATAGACAAGCTCGCACTCGGCAACCTTGACGCTGAGCGTGACTGGGGCTACGCGAAGGATTACGTCGAGGCGATGTGGCTCATGCTCCAGCAAGAGACGGCCGACGACTACGTCATTGCCACGGGCCAGACGCACTCCGTGCGCGAGTGCGTTGAGGTGGCCTTCGATGAGGCTGGCATCGGGAACTTTCAGCCCTACGTGGAGCTTGACCAGCAGCTTGTCCGGCCAGCGGAGGTGGACCAGCTGATTGGCGATTACCACAAAGCCGAACGCGAACTTGGTTGGGCGCCAAAAACCAGCTTTGACGAGCTGATTCGGCTCATGGTCCGGTCGGACTTGGAACTCCTGTCGACCTAGGCGAGGAATTACGCTCCGCGATAACAAGCGAAATCCTTCCAAATGACCTCGAACCCTCGTCACATTCTGATCGTTTCGTCTATCTCTCCTCCATCTCCACTTTCTGGTGCTAGACGGGTGGCTGGGCTAACCAAGTTTCTAGCCATGAGTGGTCACGAAGTTTCAGTGCTCACGTCTACGATATCTGGGACGGGGCCAGTTCCAGGCGCAACCAGAACGATCCGAACTAGAGACCTGATGGCAGGAGCGCTTAACTGGCGTAAAGACAACCTCTCGGCATTGAGCGGAGCAACCACATCGACCTACGATGCTGCGCCGAGCATGGTGTCATCGTTCGTCGTACCAGACGTCGGCACTGTTTCGTGGGTTCCCTTCGCGATAAGCAGAGCTCGTGAGCTAGCGCGAGAAGGGAGACCGATCGATTGCGTTATTACGAGCTCTCCCCCACATTCAACGCAGCTAATCGGAATGGCTCTTCATCGAAGGGGAATTCCTTGGATTGCAGACCTGCGCGATGGATGGCACCCCGAAGGCAGCCGATCTAGCACAAGACCCTCGATGTTTGAACATGCGTACCACGTTTTAGAGCGACGAACCGTTCGGGGAGCGGATCTGGTTACGGCGGTTACTGCACCTATAGCCGCTGACATCGCCCACCGTACCGGAGTTAACGCCGTCGTCGTGACAAATGGGTACGACCCCTACGAGTTTCCAGCCCGAGACTCGTGCGAGAGTTCGAAGCGTCTAGCTGATGATCGGACCTCTCTGGTCTACACGGGCCGACTTGCAGCGGAAGAGAGGGATCTTGAGTGGATCACAGAAGGGCTCGAAGTCTTGCTGGCCGAAGACCCGACCGTTGCGAACCGCCTAGAAATCGTATTCGCTGGACCCCTTACGGCTAGAGAAGTCCACGAGATCGAACTTCGCAGCCCGGTACTGCGGCATGTCGGGAACCTTGACCGAAGAGAAGTTCTCGAGCTGCAGCGGGCGGCGAATGCGCTGCTGCTCGTCGTAGGCGACGGACGGCCCAGCATCGCCACTGGAAAGCTTTACGAATACCTCGCGACTGATCTACCGATACTCGTCCTCGGCGAAGGAAACGAGGCATCTGCGATCGTTAACGAAGCGGGCGCCGGTTCGAGTTGCTCAACAACACCAACATCGGTGGCCAAAGCGCTTGCTTCCATCGTGAGCGGCGGATTGGTCAGATCGAATGACCGCAGACGAGTCTTGAAGTACGGCTACGATTCTATTACTCGCCAGATGGCCGAAGCCGTAGAAGCAGCCATCTGCTCGGCTGGCAGCCACGATTTGTCGGCCAAGCCCGTAGCTTAACGGCGGCGCCCGTTCGCTTCACCCTGATCTGCTTGGAGAGCGCCGATACACGCCGCTTTTTAATCGGAGAGCAAGACAGGACTCGGGTGCCGGTGACGTTAGGTTCAAGATCGGTGTCAAGATCGGCAGCCCGACCACCGATGAGGGCGACGAATTTCAGCACAACCGGCGACACATCGGGGCAAAACAGCCGGAGCGAGGGGCGCTGAGAGCAAATCATTCGCTACTGGATTCAACCTTCCCAAGCTCTGCGAGATCGACGGCAACCATCGCGCCGATCATTTCCTCAAAGCTGATCTCACACCGCCAGCCTAACTCGCGCTCGGCGAGGGACGAATCTCCGACAGACTGAATCGCCTCAGACCGACGAACTAGGTTGGGGTTCACGCGAATACTGTCCGCTACTCGGTCGCCTATGCCGGCTGCGGTGAATGCGACCTGGACGAGCTCCCTAACTGTTCGCCCACGACCGCTAGCAAGCACGTAATCGCGCGGCTCATCAGCTCGCATGGCGAGCGCTGCTCCACGAACAATGTCCCTCGCGTCGGACCAGTCACGAACGGCATCAAGATCGCCGAGAACCAACTCGTCTTGCTGCCCTAACGCGATCGCCGCCGCCCCGCGTGTAACTTTTCGCGACAAAAAGTGCTGAGGACGACGTGGGGACTCGTGGTTGTACAAGATGCCGCTACATGCAAAGAGACCGTGGTGATGTCGGAGCGTTCTGACGAGACCAAGCGCAGCGAGCTTAGCCACCCCGTAGGGTGATCGAGGGCGCATCGATGAAAACTCGTTCTGAGGGCATACGTCTGTATCGCCGAAGACTTCCGACGACGCGGAAAGCCAGATCCGTGGACGGCTAAGTGCAGAGAGGGCGGCCGTCAGCAACCGAGCCGTGGAGCCAACGATCGCCTCTACCGTAGCGACTGGGTTATCCCACGATTCAGGCACAAAAGTTGGAGATGCGAAGTGGTAGACCTCACTCGCGCCGGAGTTAGACACCGCTTCAGCTAGCGACTTAGGGTCGAGGAGGTCGCCCCTAACGTAGTCAAACTGATCAGCGATGCTGACTAAGTTCGATGCATCTGCCGCTTGAGGAAACCGATCTAACCCAACTACCTCGTAGCCCTCAGATAGGAGCTGTTCGGCCAGATAAGAGCCGTCCTGCCCGGCAATGCCAGTTATGAGCGCACGAGGCATCACGTCATAGTAGAACCCCGCTGCCCCTCCATCGCGAACAAGGTGCAAAGATCATGTTCAACCATGACGCCCGACGACTCCACCGACCTGAAGGTCGGGCATAACCGAGTGCATCGCGAACCTCGGAGTATCCGCGTCCTTGGTGTCCCAATTACACTTACCGATTACGCAAGAACACTTGGTTGGATCGACGCAGCAATCGAATCGAGTGAGCAGGGCTACATCTGCGTAGCGCCGGTTCACCTCGTGATGCTCGCCCAAGACGATCCAGATGTTGCCTCGGCGATTGACGGAGCCGCATTCGTTGTACCCGACGGACAACCCCTAGTCTGGGCCTTGCGTGCATTGGGAGCAGAGAACCCCAGCCGCGTTTATGGACCCGATCTGATGATTGCGACTTGCCGACAAGCATCAAAGACCGGAAGAAAGATGTATCTATTCGGGGGACGCAACGACGGTGCGCTGCTTCAACTGACGCTCAATCTGAGGCGACGCTTCCCAGGCCTGCAGATAGTCGGCGGCCATTCGCCTCCATACCGGCCAGCTACGCTTGCGGAGCAATCGCGAACGATTGACGAGATCAACGCGAGCGGGGCCGATATCGTTTGGGTTGGCACCGGTCAACCCAAACAAGAGCTTTGGATGGCTCAGATGCGGCCGCATCTGGACGCACCTGTCTTGATCGGTGTTGGCGCGGCTTTTGACTTCCACGCTGGACTCGTCCCACAAGCTCCTGCTTTTCTGCAAGACGCAGGGCTCGAATGGGCCTTCCGGTTAGCGCATGAACCGCGACGGCTGTGGCGCCGCTACGTGGTCTACAACCCGCGTTTTCTAATCGCGTTCTCGCGGCAGCTTCAAGTCCGACGGCGCAATGGCTTTCCCCACTCGGACATCTCCGACCGCTAGCGTGCGCGACGTGAATTACGATGTTGCGATCATAGGTTGTGGGCGGATTGGTTTGCCGCTCGCCATCTCTTTTGCCAGCCACGGCTTGAAAACGCTCGGTATTGACAACGACCCGTCACGTCTCAGTCACTTGACGTCCGGGCAGATGCCCTTCGATGAACCGGGAGCTCAGGAGCTTCTCAGCAGTGCTCGTGTCGGCGAGAACATCGAGTGGTCGTCAAAGGTGACGGATGCTGCGCAGGCTCGAGCGATCGTTGTAACGATCGGCACACCATCCTTCTCACACATCGAAATTGATCTTCGCCAGATCCAGTCGGTACTTGATGATCTACTACCGGTCCTTCAAAAGGAGCAGATCCTAATCCTCCGTTCGACGATAGCCCCAGGGACGACCGACTTTGTCGCCGGGTACTTGCGCAAGCATCGAAGCCTCGTCGCCGGTGAAGATATCTTTGTCGCCCATGTCCCCGAGCGCATTGCTGCTGGGAAGTTCTTTGAAGAAATTAAGACGTTGCCGTGCATCGTCGGAGGGGTGGGTGAGAAATCGGGGGCCGTGGCAGCGGCTCTCTTCGAAACGCTCGGGTCTCCGATTGTCCAGACGACGCCGATCAACGCCGAGCTAGCCAAGATCTGGGCCAACATCCTTCGCTACACGATGTTCGCGCTACCAAACCGACTGATGGTCGAGTGCGAACAATACGACGCTAACGTCTTCGAGGTCATCGACCTCATTAACCGCGACTACCCGCGCGGTGGAATCGCATCCCCTGGGATGACGGCGGGTACATGCTTGCGAAAGGATTTCGCGTTCAGCGAAGAACGCTCGAACAGCCCTGGCATGCTCCTAGCGGTCTCTCGCGTCAACGAGTCGATTCCCCTGTTCATAGTCGATGGCCTTAAGACGCGGCTGGGCTCACTTAACGGCCGCAGAGTGGCCGTCATCGGGTTGGCGTTCAAGGCGGACACCGATGATGAGCGCGACTCACTTTCTCACAAGCTCATCCGCCTTCTTGAACGCGAGCTTGCTGATGTGTCGATACACGACCCGCTCGTCGCCAGAGTAACTTCCTCACTCCCCGAAGCGGTCATTGACGCAGACGCGATCGTGATAGCCACCGATCACACTATCTTGGGGACCCAAGAGGCTCTGCGATCGATCATTGACGGATCAAAAACCGATGCAATCATTGCTGATCCTTGGAATAGTTTCGGCCAGAATGCCGTCTTCGCGCCGCTGGCCGCGTTGCGTGAGTCAGAGAGCTCCTCAGGCCCTCGCTCATGAGTGAACGCAATTTGGTCGTCATCCCCGCCTTCAACGAACGCGAATCCATCGCACAGGTAATACGGAACGTGCGCACCGCACTTCCATCATGGGATCTGATCGTCATTGATGACGGTTCCGAAGACGACACAGCTGCGAGAGCCTCAGCGGCCGGCGCGTACGTAATCAGAACCCCATACAACTTGGGGATCGGAGGCGCGGTGCAAACCGGGTTCCTATTTGCGCAATCCCGCGGCTATTCGAAAATGGTCCAGATTGACGGCGATGGACAGCACAAGCCCGATGCCGTCGAAATCCTTGAACGAACGATGGAACTCTCCGGCGCTGACATGGTGTGCGGTTCACGATTCCTCAGTGACGATGAGCACTACCCGGCGCCAATTAGCCGACGCACAGGGATCCACATATTTGCCTTTCTGCTTTCTCTGTTTCTGAGACAACGAGTTACGGATCCGACCTCCGGTTTCCGGCTCTATAACGATCGAGCGATTGATCTTTTTGCCTCGGATTACCCCCACGACTACCCAGAGGTAGAGGTCGTGCTGATGCTTCACCAACACCGACTTAGGATGGAAGAAGCACCAGTCAGCATGCGCGAACGAGCCGACGGCGTTTCATCAATCGGCGCCGGTAAATCGGCTTACTACATGATCAAAGTGCTGCTAGCCATCTTCATCGGGCTCCTGCGAGCGCGGCAGCCCAGCTATCCAGAAGAAGGGTAACGATGGACGCGAGAGTTCAAATTGTCACGACAATCATCGCACTCCTACTCGTGATTCTCGTAGTTGATTTGGTGCGTAGACGGCGATTGGGGGAGCGATACGCTCTGCTCTGGCTGTTCAGTGCCACTGCGATCTTAGGTCTCTCTCTCTGGAAGGGCTTGTTGGACGACATTGCAGGGGTAATTGGCATTGCGTCCCCGCCAAATGCACTATTCCTCGTTGCGGTCCTCTTTATTCTCCTACTTCTGCTGAACGTCTCTGTCGCGCTAACGCGGCTGCAGGATCAGACCCGCATATTGGCACAGCGCTTGGCGATTCTTGAAGCAGACCGATCCGCACCAACAGAGTCAGGCCACGACAACTAACGGCAGTCAACCGCTAGGATGGTCGCCCTTGCCCACGATCCTCGTAACCGGCGGTGCCGGAACAATCGGTCAGGCGGTCGTCCGCCGGCTCCTAGAGGACAAGCGGTGGGACATACGCGTCGCCGATGAACGAGATTCGCCCGCATGGATCTCGGCTGCCTGCGACACTCGTAATGGCGACCTGCGAGATCGCGATCAAGCGCGCGCAGCAGTCGCTGGCTGCTCGCACGTGATTCATCTGGCCGCGATTGTCGGTGGAATCGGCAACTTCCACAGGCTTCCTTACACCCTCACCGACGTAAATAGTTCACTGTACAATGCTGTCATCGGAGCCGCGATATCCGAGCAGGTGGAACGTTTCACCTACGTTTCTTCGTCAATGGTGTTTGAGAATGCGACGGCATTCCCGACTCCTGAATCGCATCTTCCAGAGTGTCCAGTACCTACCTCGGCCTATGGCTTCAGCAAGTTAGCTGGAGAACATTGGGTTCGCGCTGCGCATGATGAACACGGCCTTCCGTACACGATCTGCCGCCCGTTCAATGCCTATGGTCCGGGGGAGATGCCCGAGGCAGAACCAGGTATCGCCCATGCTGTCCCCGACCTGATCCGCAAGTGCCTTGACCTTCCGAGTGACTCCTCGGCCCTCCCGATCTTCGGAGATGGGACGCACACCCGAACGTTGACTCACGTGGATGACATAGCGAACGGGATAGTCGCCGCGACCACCGCGACCGCCGCCCTAAACGAAGACTTCAACATCTCAGCTGGAGAGGAGCTAACGGTGGCTGAGATCGCAATGATTATTTGGCGAGCCTGCGACCGTGCGCCCGAAGCGTTTCGGCTGGAGAATCTTCCAGGTTTTAGGATTGACGTTGCCCGCCGATGCCCGGATGTGAGTAAGGCACGGGACTACCTAGGCTGGGAATCACAAGTCGGCGTTGAGGAAGGGATACGCTTAACTGTCCAGTGGCTGCGGGAGCAAAGCTAGAGTGAAACAATCCTGCGGTCTGAAGTTGCTCAGCATCGACTATCTCACGAACTCATAGAAGCCATCGATGCCGGCTACCCGCCCTTCGTGAAGCGGCCTACTATGCTCGTCGAAGGATAGGCGTGCGAGAAACTGGCAATCAACCTCTGGTAGCCGGGGATCTTGGATCGCAGCGAGGCGCTCGGGCAGCCATTCCATCTCGGCGATGGAAACGGCTGCGCCAGTGTAACCGCCACTAAAACCGTGAGAGCAGACAACTTTCTCGAACTTCTCAGGCTCGAAGCACATCGATTTAGGGCAGCCCGGGCCATCAGTACTTCGCTTGAAAGCCTCTTCAAAAGTTAGTTCGAGTCAACTCGATCTCGAAGCTGCCGCATGTAGGGAACATATAGATGAGCCCACACGCTTTAACGATTGTAGATCATCGCCAGCAGTACTCCGCCTGGCTTCAAAACACGATAGAGCTCGGACAACGTCGCTCCGAGGTCGAAGACGTGGCGCAGAACCCCTGATGCAATAACAGAGTCGAAGCTGCCGGCGTCAAAAGGAAGCGCGCCACCCTCGTCCACAAGGCGAATCTCCGGTTGCTTCCCAGCGTGACATGCCAACCGTCGCTTTGACTCTTCTGCAGATGCAGCGGACACATCGACGCCCACCAAGCGGTCTGGCTTCGAAAACTCCTGCAACGCGACCAAGTCATCTCCGGGGCCGCAACCGAAGTCTAGAACCGCCTTCGCCTCAAACCGCGGACACTGAAGCCAGTCGGCGTAGAAGAGATACTGGCTGTTGCGCCAGTTAAGTCGCCGGAGCGAAGCTTCCCTCGTTGCGAAAGCCTGATGATTGGTCACGTTGTGGCTGGACCAGTAGTCCGCGTTGGTAGGCGCTTTCCCGGATTCACCGCCTCCACTCAGCCACGGAGTTCGCTTGAAAAACCGCCGCACTGCGGCGGCACTAGAGGGGTTGTCGCGCGCATCGGCTCTCAAGAGGGACACTATTAGGCAGCATAGCCCACACCGCTGCTGATTCTCGTCAGACTGTGGGCCAATGAATGCGTAGCCAAAGTTTGGCGTTCAATATCCGCCAAAGCAGGTTTTCGGCAGCGTCGGAGCGATCGTTGGAGTCAAGGAGACGTGATATCGAGCCTGGACTGAACCAGAGCGGCTCCCAATCCCCGATGTTGTGATCCAACTCATGACGAAACACCTCCGCGAGATCCCAGGTGATCGACCTACTAGCGCGAAAGCCGATCTTGTCTTTGCGAAAGCGAACCGAATGTGGGAGCAGGTCGCCTAGCGCTTCTCGGAGTACGTACTTCGTGTCTACTCCATTAAGGAGCATCTCATCCGGTAACGAGCCCGCGTACTCAACTAATCTGTGATCAAGGAAAGGGACACGTGCCTCAACCGAGTGAGCCATCGAATTCCGGTCCTCGAAACGAAGCAAAGACGGGAGATTGACAACGGTCATCTGATCCCAAAGAAACGCACCCAAACTCCGTGGAACTAACCATCGTCTAGTCACTTGATCCGCCTCGGAGTGAGCAAGAGGCGTCAAGACGTCGACAGTCCTCGGGCTCTCGGGCCGCACATTGAGAGCGGAGGCGACTCTTGGAGCTCTTGCAGCAAGGGCAGAGAGGAGTCGCACCGCGACCTTGAAACGGGAAAAGATATCCGCGGCACGGACGGGCCACCCTCCGAATCTGAGTCTGTACGCGATACACAGACGTGTGAAGCCGATCAACCTTAGTTGTCTAAGCCGGATCATCGCGACCACCCCAAAATAGCTGTGGTAGCCAGCAAGCAGCTCGTCAGCACCCTGCCCGTCCAACATCACCTTAACGCCAGCTTTCTCGGCAGCTTGAAAGACAAGATATTGAGCGACGATGCTAGACGAACCAAAAGGTTCATCTTGCGCCCTCACAGCATCCTGCAGTGCCCTCTCGACCTCCGACTGGTCGGGAGCAATGACGGTAAGCGCCGCTCCTGTCTTGTCGGCCACATCCCGCATGTATCTCTCTTCCGAAAACTCGCCTTCATTCGGAACGTAGCCGAACACTCTGTGAACATAAGCGGGGATACGGCCCGATCGTCGAAGGCCTTCAGCGACACAAACGATGGTCGACGAGTCGATACCGCCAGACAGACAGCTTCCAACCGGAGCATCGCTGCGAGCGTGCAGCCGAACGGAATCGGTGAAAAGGTCACGAAAACCTGAGACTGCATTACTGGGCGGATCATTCAGAGCCGGTGACCAGTAGCGCGATACCGTGGGTTCGGCACCCCACCCGCCCTCAACGATCAGGTTGCTAGCTGCAGGAACCCGCTGAATCCCGGAGAAGAAACTCTGGTCAGAATCATCGGTAAGCCCCGAAGTAAGATATTTGCATAGCACTCCGGAGTTCGGGACTGGACTCAAGCCCCCGGCCCGGAGCATTCCTTTGATCTCGGAGCCAAATGCCCAGCCGCCAGGGATCCGCGCATAGTACAGAGGCTTGATCCCGAAGCGATCTCGGGACAAAACCAATCTGCGGTGCGGGACGTCCAGGAGGGCGAACGCCCACATGCCGATGAACCTCTCCAAACACGAAATCCCCCATGCGTGATAAGCCCTAAGAATTACTTCCGTGTCGCTGGCAGTGTTGAAACTGTAGCCCATCCCCTCAAGTTCGCTCCTAATTTCAACGTAGTTGTAAACCTCTCCGTTGTAGGCCAAGGCAAGCCCGTTTTGATGATCAACCATCGGCTGGTCGCTACGTCGATCAAGGTCAATAATTGAAAGGCGACGATGAGCGAAGGCGACGTTGACATCCAATATCGGTTCACTCGCAGCCAACTCCATCTCGGGTACCGATGCAAGCCGCTGGCCCGGTTTGTACAAGAGGTAGCCATGACCGTCAGGGCCGCGATGCTCGAGTTCGAGGCTCATGTCCTCTAGCGTCGAGATAGGCAGGGGGCCAACTCCCCACATGCCAGCGATCCCGCACATCAGCTACTACGGGACTGCATGTAAGCGCTCGGCCGCATATGTAGATTCTAGAGTAGGCGCGGCGATCTGGCACGAGCTCACCGCCAATCCTCGAGTCCAACCTCAGCGAGACCCAATCAGCGGCTAGTATCGCAGCGGAACGACCTCACAGGTACCCCGAGCAACCAGTCAAGGTAGGCGTAAACATGGACATCAGAGGTAAACGAATCGTAGTGATCGGAGGCGCCGGCCTGATAGGCTCGCACACGGTCGATCGACTGCTACTTGAAGACGTCGGAGAGCTCGTCATCTACGACAATTTCTCACGGGGCACTCTTGACAACCTTTCGGGCGCTCTGGCAGACGACCGGTGTACGATCTTCGACGCAGGCGGCGACATAACGCAGAGCGATGTCCTTGAATCGGCTATTAGAGGGGCAGACGGGGTATTCCATTTCGCCGCCCTGTGGCTCCTTCATTGCCACGATTACCCACGTTCAGCATTCGACGTGAACATTATGGGTACGTTCAATGTCCTCGAAGCCTGTGTGGCAGAAGGTGTCGAGCGACTTGTGTACTCGTCCTCCGCATCTGTGTACGGGGATGCCGTCGAGGAGCCGATGACTGAAGCCCACCCGCACAATAACCAAAATTTTTACGGAGCTACAAAGATCGCCGGCGAAGCAATGGCCCGAGCAATGCATTTTCGTTATGGTTTGAACTACGTCGGATTGCGCTACATGAACGTTTACGGACCCCGGCAAGACTATCGAGGAGCATACATCGCCGCGATCATGAAGATGCTCGATTCCATCGACGCAGGAGAGCCCCTAGTCGTTTTTGGAGATGGTAGCCAAGCATACGATTTTGTACACGTCGTCGACTGTGCTGACGCGAATGTCTGCGCAATGAAGAGCGACCCGGTTGATGCCTTCTATAACGTAGGAACAGGTGTTCGAACCTCCATCGCCGAGATGGCCGCCATGCTGATAGCGATCACTAACAGCGACGCCGGAATAGCCTACGAGCCTGGAGGCCTAACATTTGTCAAGAATCGCATCGGAGACCCCCAACTTGCCGCTGCGGAGATCGGCTACTCTGCAAGAATCCCGCTCGAGCAGGGGCTACGGTCGCTGATCGATTGGCGATCAGCTCACCAAGAAGCGGTCGATGCGCGGCGGGCCGAAGTAAGCTAGCCCGGCGGCCATTAACAGCAAGCTCTCTTAGGTATCGGCCCGATCCAGATGCCGACCTCATACAGCTGTTTGACAGGAAGTCAAGTCCTTCCGACTGAATCTGCTTCATGGGAGGTAAGTAACTGCCGCTGCTCATCAGTGAGAATCGCCTCAACTGGAGTACCAATCTCATCGGCCAACGCTCTTAGCCTGGTTAGCATCCCGCCGGGCCGTGACTGCCACCAGATTGGATGAATTAGAAGCTGGATTGCGCGCCCTGATTTCGCAGTCAGGATCTTCTGAAGGTCTGCTCCACGCCAGTTCTGGTTGGAGTCCGATACATACTGCAACTGGTCGAAGAAGATTGGAGCATAAGTGTTTATCAGCCCCGGCGCGAGAATCAGATTTCCTACCGGTCGCCTACCCGGCATATGAAAGGAAACGGCTTCAATACGGCAGCCAAACTCGTACTCCAACTTTTCCGACGCAACCGTAACCAAATCTACGACTTGGGCATCAACCGGAATCTGAGTCGCGTCAAAGTGCAGACCTAAAGAGTGACCATCTTCGAGGAGTGAACGAACCGCCTCCTTCGTTTCTACAGCGCTGTACGAGTAGTACGGCGAATCGGTTTGCAGGCAGTAGGTGCTGCGCGCGCCATGCTCGTTCTCAGCTGCTGACATTGCTGGCACATGAGCGGCCGAGTAGTCAATGTCATGACGGATGAGGAGCGTTAATTCGCTCGGGTCGCTGCCGGATAGCCAGTCAGGGAAGAGCCCAAAGCTATACCCAAGATCCTTAGCTAATCGAAGGTAGACCTTGTACGCATCGAGTGTGAAGACGTCAGTCATCCCCAGAACCTGATCTGATAGTGAGCTCAAGCCCTTCGGCGAAAGTCATTGCTGACGGTAGACCGTTCGATATCGCGGAATCCCTATGTTCCGCCGACCAGCCCGGTGGGTCTGAGCAGGGAAGAAACCGCAATCGCGGTTCGACCCCCAAGTGCAGACCTATTGCCTGGCTAATCTCGAGAATCGTCAGCCTTTCAGGACCGCAAAGGTTATATAGACCGCCATTATCGCCTGCGACGCAATCAGCCATCGACGCCCGCAGAACTGCACGCGCGACGTCAGACGCATGAATCGGGCTGAGCGGAAGTCCACTTTCGCCCTCCACGGTGATCTCTCTCCCCGCCTCGACTCGAGCGATGAGGTCAGCAATTAAGCGTCCCTCCTGTCCGTAACCATACGGCGTAAAGATACGAACAACCCGGCAATCGAAGTGCTCAGCATACTGAAGCGCCAAGAGCTCGGCCGCATATTTCGTAATCGCGTTTGTCGTCAAACACCCGACCTCTGATGTCTCCGTGAGAGGATCGTAGCTTGGCCGGTATACGCTAGCGGTAGAACCTAGGACGAACCTGCCTACGCCGTTCTTGCGTGCAAAGTCCATTAGCTCTGCTGCTGCCCTTAGATTGACGTCAACTGCGTCGAGGTCGCTTGCTTTCTTCCTCGACCTTCCGCTTGGCTGCGCTAGATGAACTATCGCGTCGAGGTCTCGTGGCAACCTGCTTGTGAATCCAGGAAGAGCAAGGTCAGCCGGGATCCATTCGTCGCCCGAATATCGCGGAGGGAAGTTGCGCGCAACCGCGACCAACTCCACGTCGCTAGATCGAAGGTCGCACAGATGGCGTCCAACTAGACCGCGAGCGCCAGTGACGAGGACCCTCATCCCGCCGCCAGCCGGAAAAAATTATCGGTTCTATACTCGCCGGCTTGATACGACTTCTTTCCAACCACTTGAAGTCCCGCTGAGTCGAACAGATTTATTGCAGCGACCTCATCGAGCCTTTCCATGTGAAACACATCTTCTGCTCCCGCTGGCTTGATCAATTGGTCGTACCAATCGTGCGACTTATCGGGCGCTGGGGTGTCCTCTGCTTTCTGGCCAAGCCAAACTTCGATGGTCCCACTAGGGATGAGTACCCGGCGAGCTTCAACCAAGGCGGCATGCGGCGACACGAAATGATCCAGGGTCGTGGCGAAGACCACATGGCTAAATACCCCACGCCGAAACGGAAGATACTCAGCTAGACCTCGGACGCGGGTGTATTTCCCAGGCTTATCACCAACCAGAGGGTCGACTCCACAGAACACCGTTCCGGAGGCAGAACCGGAGAGATAGGCTGGCCAAGGTTGCGGCCCGCAACCAACATCGAGCACTAACCCGCTGAAACCGCAGAAGCGCGAAAACCGCGTGCAGTCCTCTCGCTCGCCTACCGCTAGATTCCGCTCTGGGTCCTGCTCGTAACTGACGACGCCATTCTCTTGAAGCTTTGTCCAGGCCGTCCAAATCTCCGAGTTACGATCATCCGGTCGTGGCGTCAGATCGAGCGCGTGAGGCATCCGACTATAAGATGCACCACATGAAGAACAGATGATCTCGTCACCGACCAGTAAGCTCTGTTTGCAGCTTGGGCACGCAAGAATAGATCTTAGGTCAGAATCGCTCATGTGCAGATCGTGAAGGTCGTCACTTCTAGGGCTGGTCATTGCGAATAGGCTAGTGCCCTGCGACGGGAGTGCTCAACGTGTGTGGAATAACTGGCATATACAACTCGGGGGGTGAGCCTGCGTCGCTTGCCACCCTTCGGGAGATGACCGAAGCAATCGCTCACAGAGGCCCCGACGGCGACGGCTTGTTCGTCGAGGGTTCGCTTGGGTTGGGCCACCGCAGGCTCGCAGTCATAGATCTCAGCGCGGCGGGACGTCAGCCGATGCGCACCGCGGATGGACGGTACGCCCTGACCTATAACGGCGAGATCTACAATTACCGCGAGCTAAGAGCTGAACTTGAATCTCATGGTTGCAGATTTCAATCCGCGACTGACTCGGAGGTCGTCCTTCAAGCTCTGGCTCGCTGGGGAGCCGACGCCCTCCAGCGCTTCAACGGAATGTTCGCGCTTGGCCTCTGGGATAGCCACAAGAGAGCTCTATTGCTTGCGAGGGACCGTTACGGCACGAAGCCGCTCTACTATGCCCGCGCTGGAGGAGCATTGATTTTCGCTTCTGAGGTTAAGGCCCTGCTAGCGCACCCGAGCTACAAAGTCGACCTGGACCGACGAGCACTCGTCGAATATTTCACGTTTCAGAACATTTTTACGGACCGCACACTCTTTAACGAAGTCAGACTCTTAGAGCCTGGCAGCTTCATGCTGATAGACGACGGCGGCGCAACGATCGAGCAATACTGGGACTTCAACTTCCAGGAGCCAAGGGAAGCGAGCCTCAAAGCAACTGACTACGCCGATGAGCTTGACCGCCTCTTTCGCCAAGCGGTTGATCGACAATTGGTCGCCGACGTCCCTGTGGGTTCGTACCTGAGCGGTGGGCTAGATTCAGCATCCATCACGGCGATGGCCTCAGCGCAAATTCCTAACCTTAAGACGTTTACCGTCGGTTTCGATCTCCAATCAGCCTCCGGAATCGAGTTCTACTTCGACGAGCGAGAGCAGGCAGAGCACCTCTCGTATCTTTTCGGAACGGAGCAGTACGAGATGGTCCTGAAAGCTGGTGACATGGAGCGGGCGATGCGTTCGCTTATCTGGCACTTAGAGGACCCGCGAGTCGGGCAAAGCTACCCGAACTTCTACGCCTCCAAGCTGGCGTCCAAGTTCGTGACGGTCGCCCTGTCTGGCGCGGGAGGCGACGAGATGTTTGGTGGCTATCCTTGGCGCTACTATCGTGCTGCGGTGAACGCCAACTTCGAAGACTACATCGATAAGTACTACGCGTTCTGGCAGCGCCTCATCCCAAATTCCTCCGTCAAACAGATGTTCCGGCCTATCGCCGAGGGCGTCGACGATGTATGGACGCGTGACATCTTTCGTGATGTCTTCAAACATCACCCCGATCAGCTGGCAAAGCCGGAGGACTACGTCAACAATTCGCTCTACTTTGAAGCAAAAACTTTCTTGCACGGCCTCCTGATCGTCGAAGACAAACTTTCAATGGCGCACGGTCTCGAAACTCGGCTTCCGTTCCTAGACAACGACCTAGTTGACTTTGCTCAACGAATACCGGTCGGCCTCAAGCTCGGCAATCTAGCGGAGGTCGTGAGGCTCGACGAGAACGAGCCCGGCCCGAAAACTAACGTCTTTTTCGAGAAGACACGTGACGGCAAACTGGTACTCCGTCAGGTCATGAGTCGATACGTCCCGCCAGTGGTTTCATCGAGAGCCAAACAGGGGTTCTCGGCCCCAGACGCGAGTTGGTTCAGAGGTGAAAGCATCGACTACGTGCGCCGAAGGTTGATGACAGGAGACGCCGCCATATTTGACTTTCTTGACCGTCAGACAGTTCATGACCTAGTCCAGGAGCACCTTGACGGCCGAGCGAATCGACGGCTCCTAATTTGGTCGCTTCTCTCGGTCGAAGAATGGTGCAGAATCTTCTTGTTGGGCGAGCCCCCCGAGTTGAGCGCCTAGTCTCGATTGGTATGGAGGAAATCCTTGCTCTCTAAGGCCATCGTGACTACTGCCACTTCCTCACCGTCAACAACGGCGCCAGATTGCACTACCGCTTCAGTGCGGAAGCCGATCTTCTCGTAAACGTGCTTTGCACGTGCGTTGTTCTCAAGTACCTGCAGGGTAATCGTGCGGAGGCCGAGATCCCGAAACCCAAAGCCTAGAAGCTGGACAAGCGCTGCGGTGCCTAGCCCGCGGCCGCGTGCCGCGGCTTCCCCGATGCGAATTCGCAGCTCAGCAACTTGGAGAGTACGATCAATCGCGCACAACTGGCACGACCCAATTAATGCGCCATCGCTGCATTCGCGGATAGAGAAGATACGAACGTCGTCTCTCGCCATAACATCGCGCAACCAGAAATCATGCTCGTCTTGGGTCACAGCTCTGTACGGAGAGCTCAGCGATACAAGCGAACGATCGTTGATCCAGCGATACAGCGAGGGCGAGTCGGCATCTTCGATCGGGCGAAGCTGGACCATCGGCCGACCGGTCAAGACGACAATTCCTCGAGCGACGATCGCGTCCCGCTAATGCCCCTGTTCATCAGTACATCAAGAATTGAAAGGCCAGGAACAAAGGCTGCGGAGCCGTGTTGCCGGTACGGGAGTTGGACGAAACGCTGGTATTGAACGCGAACATTGCTGCCAGCAAATTTAGCGTCTTCTTGGTACCCCGCTGCCCCTCCCCCTGCGAGGTATTCATCGCCACCAACCTTCTTCACAATCTCAATAAGCATGTCAGTGGAATGGCCGACCGGCCGAAGTTCAGAGCCAAGCACAATCTTGCTGGTATCAATCCCGAGTCTGCTCCCTATTCCGTAGATGAGCGAGAGGTTGTATTCAGCTAGGTTGCTCACCGAATTCATTAGCAGCGGTTCGAGCGTCTCCCAAACCTCTTCGAACCCGGGTGCCCGGCCGTATGCCATTCTGATTGTCTTTATGCGCTTATCGCGCCAGCCCTGAGATTCGTCGATCTCCATCGCACTGATTGCACGGGACCCATTGAAGTCTCGGCGAACGGGCACCGTCAACCAGTGCCCCTTACCATTGACGAGTACCTGCGTACGATTCGTCCAGGTCCCGCGGCCGGTCCGGGGAAACTGGACGTCGTCAAGTACAACGAATACGTCGGCGCGGGCAAGCTTGTCAAAGTACCCGAGCCACGGCAGAAAATTCGGCTGGTGCGCAGCTACCAGTCCACTCATTGAGCGAGAAGCCCGCGATAAATCCGGTCAAAGCGCTGTGCTCCAGCAGCCGCCGAATGCCATTTGAGTGCGAACTGTCTCCCAAGCCGACCAAGTTCTTGGCGTCTCTGCGGATCATCGATCAAAGCGATTAGCACCTCGCGAATTGTTTCCGGAGTCGCACTAACGACCGGCAGCTCATCTACGTAATCGGGGATTTCGTCGCGCATCTGGTCTAGCCACTCTGGGCGCAAGTAGCAGACCACGGGCTTCCCCAACATCATCGCCTCGCGGACGTTTGCTCCGTAAAACCCATATGTGAGCATGTCGACCACAATATCTGACTGAAGCTGAAAGAACCGTACATCGCGGTTAGGAACGTCATGGCAGAAAATCAGCTCGACGTCCCTTCCTTCGCGTTTTAGCTGATCGACGAGCGGAGCATAAATGTGTGTCGATTTGATGTTGCGCTTCGAAGACGGGTCGGTCCGGAGGTCATAATTTCCAACCGCATGGTAAATCTTCACCGTCGACGCGGGGATCTGAATCTTTAGCCGATCAGGGATCGTTAGCTCAGGGCTCCAAAACTGAGGGTCCAAGCAATAGAACTCGGGAACCTCGTGAACCGACGGGTCAAGATTGAAGTCCGCTCGGTTACCGCCCAGAAGCACCTGATAGTCAGCCATCTCGTTACGGAATGCGCCCCAGTCTAGATTCCGTTCATCGCTACAAACCTGGGGGTTGTTTTTCCAGACACAGTCGTTGCAGATGGGGGATTCGCCCCACTTGGCAAAACTGGTCTGGGAAACGCCGTCGAGACAACCATTATTCGAATAGACAATCTTCTTCCCCTGGCTCTTCAGCTCACGGATCTCTGCACCAGGATCACCGCGATCGACGAAGTGCTGCGCGAGTCGCTCTGAGAACTTCATTCCATGTGCGTTGCTGAAGTGAAATATGTCGTAGTCGCGCAGAGCACTCTTATAGAAAGCTTTGTGCGCTCTCAAATCCGCTACCCCTCGAAGAAAGTTGCCTCGCCGGGACTGCAGGCGATAGTCCTCACCGTGATATAGCATCTGCGAGTCTGGATTGTCATCCCAGTTCAACAGATCCGCAGTCCAACCGAGGTCTCTCAACGCTCTGGACAGATACCAAGAGTTGTAGTACGCCTGACCGACGAACAGAACCCGCCCGGGAGGCCCGTCGGGAGCGCTCACTGATAAGTCCATGAAGACCCCAATCGCACCGAGCCGCGCGGGGCGAACGCTTTCCAAACGCCTAACGCTTTGCTCGGGGCATCATAAACGGTGAACGAGAGCGCACCATCCAATTGATCAATTGGATGGACCGGAAACGAACCGCGATGCAGACCCAAATCAACTCTGTACTCGCCAGGGAGAAGCGCGCCCTCCACGCTCACAGTGATGGTTGACGCTCCGGCCTCAGTGTTTCGCACCTCGCCTTCAGCGTCCATGCTCGTCAGCGTTACAACGGTTTCGCCAGTAGCCTTCGTAATGCCAACCTCAAAGAAGACGTCTTCGATCCGGGCCGAAGCGTCGAGATGGACCTCGACCTCAAACCTCTCGCCAGCAGCAACGTTCTCGGTCGGTAATCCAGCCGAGTCCCGCAGCAGAAGCTTCGTGAATCGCACCTCACCTGAACCAAAGCGAGAAGCCGAAAGAGGAATAGCGCCGCCCCCGAAGGGTTGGCCGGCGCTGGTACCCCGCCGATATTCCGCAATCACTTCCGTCGTTGAACCTGAAGCCATGACCCCGCCATCTTGGACCAGATAGGCCCGACTGCAGAGTTGCTCGATGTTGGTCAAGTCATGACTCACAAACACGATCGTCCTTCCGTCGTCAACAATCTCGCGCATCTTGACTATGCACTTCCGCTGGAAATCAGCGTCGCCTACCGCCAGCACCTCGTCGATTAGAAGAATCTCCGGTGATAGGTGTGCCGCGACCGCAAACCCCAAGCGAACGTACATGCCACTTGAATAACGCTTGACTGGGGTCTCGATAAAGCGCTCAACCCCGGAAAACTCGACGATTTCGTCGTAGCGGGCCTGAATCTCGGTGCGTTTCATACCAAGAATCACACCGGACAGAAAGACATTTTCGCGCCCAGTCAGTTCCGGATGAAATCCGGTACCAACCTCAAGCAGAGTTCCAACCCTGCCGCGCATACGGATTCGACCTTCGGTCGGGTATGTGATGTTGGCGAGCATCTTCAGCAGCGTGCTCTTGCCGGCGCCGTTCGGTCCAACCAACCCAACGATCTCACCGCGGTTGATCTCGAGCGATACGCCTCTGAGCGCCCAAAACTCATCCTCCACGCTCTCGTCTTTCCCGCTCCCCCGGGGAGACAACCGCGCGAACAACTTGCTCGAAAGTAGCTGCCCGTGGGTCTCCCCCAAGTCATAACGCTTCCCAACTTCTTCAACCCTGATAACCGGCAGATCCATTCGTTCACTCCCTAGATGTAGTCTGCGAAACGCGATTGGGCTCGCTGAAAGTAGGCGGCCCCGGTCACCAGCAGGACCAACGTGCACAACGTCGAGTAGACAACCGCAAAGCCTGGCGCCCCCGCTTCTGGCAAGACGGCCCAGCGATAAAGCTCGAAGATACCAACGAGCGGGTTGAGGGCGTAGAGGTAATGAAGCCTTTCGGGAACCAAGCTTGCGGGATAGATGATCGGCGTCACGAATAGACCCAGTTGGACGATCACTTGGACACCGGTCCCGACATCTCGGTAGCGTACGTTGAGAGCCGAAAACCAAAGACCCATGCCCACAGCCAATAAGACTGTCAGACCAACGGGAATTGGCGTGAGGATGATTCGAGGTGAAGGGATCACGCCGAATAACAGCATCGAGATGACCGCGACGGCAAAAGCCAGAACAAAGTCAACCACCGGCGCCAGCGAAGAGGCAACCGGGATCAAGATGCGAGGGAAGAACACCTTCGACACAAGGGCAATTCCGTCAACCACGCTCGTCGAGCTGCGCGTAAGCACCATCGTAAAGGCAACCCAGAGTGTTAGGCCCGTGATCGCAAAGACCGGGTAAGGAACATCGTCGCCCGTTGGCACACGCGCAATACCGCCCAAGAAGATGCTAAATACAACAGCCATCAGCGCCGGCTGGATTACAACCCACAGCAGCCCAAACTTCGTTTGCTTGTAGCGAGCAACAACGTCTCGACGCGCGAGGAAATAGATCAGATCAACGTTCGAACTGAATATGCTTGGGGGGGGGAGAGAGAAGCCGGTAACAGGCTCGATGACGCTTTCGGCCATCGCGCGAGGGGGACTTTCCTCAAGAACCTCAGCGGGGGCTTGCAAGTGCTCTTGGCTTAGCGTCATGGACAGGAATATTCATTGAGAATGACTTGGAGCAAACTGTGATCTGCGAGCCTGCCGCTGCTAGATCAGCAGACAGCGGCAATGCACGAGCGAGCGGGTAACGGACTATAGAGATGATGGTGACCGTCTAGCCCGTCGGAGAACCGATCGACATGAGATTACGCCGTGACGAAGAAGGCTACGTCCAGCAAGACTCAGACGGGTCGCCCAAGCCGAATAGATCGCTCTCGCGATTACCTCCGCCCAGCTAAAGACCTCCCGCATGCGATTCAGGCGAAGAAACAACTCCGCGCGTGGATCGCGTACGGAATGAACGCGGTGGCCGAGCACCGAACGCTCGACCTCATCAACTAGGGCTATGTACGTGTACAGGCCCGATGCCACGATGTCGTTGTATGCTCGATCGACGATCCGTTCACGAATCTCGTCGGACTCAACTGCTGCCAATACTTCGTCTAGGTTTGAGAAGTCGGGTTCCAGCTCGATGTAGTGAACCCCGGGCCTCAGAACACCGTTGTAATTCCCTCTCACCAGTACTTGAGCGGTCCTAGTCGCACAGGCTTCTAAGTGACGCGGGCTAAGGGAGAACATTTCCACCTCGCCGTCTTGCCCAGGGAAGCAAGCCGCCTCAATCTCATCAAAGCTCGCGTCCGGGTTTGATTCCAAGTACTTCTCTGTCGCTATTTTCAGCTGACCATCGCGATCGACAATGCTGGCTCCACCCTCGACACCTAGCACGAAACGGCATCGCGCTAGGAACCGGAACCAGTCATCGCCAAAGAAAGTATCCTCGGCCCGAGTTGAGCAGTCGGCAACGAGCCCAAGGCGGGGTGCAGCGGCCATCACGACTTCCGATATTTCACGCTTCAGCATCCCGTGCCGACCGAGCCACGGCGCTCCTTCCCAAGCTCGATACCCGATATCAATCTGCCGGACGTTTGATTCGTCCAGAATTCGTCCAATTCGCGAAAGAGTGTCGTCGGACAGGTAACCAGTTAAGACTTGTCCAAATTTTGTCCCCGCCCGATCAACGCTTGGGTAGACCGCAGCAACCTCCGTCTCAGGTATGACTGAAAGCACATTTTCGACTCGAAACTTAGATATGAACTCGCTCAAGAGATCAGCATAAATAAAATCATCCTGCGGAAGTGCAACCGACATGGGGCCGAGGTCTCGCAGAGGAGCTGCCGCCTTGCAATTACGATCAAAGAGCTCAGGGAGCCAACGGGTCGAAAGAAATGATGTGTGGTAGACGACAACATCCCATTTTAGCCTGCGGATCCACCGCGGGGGGGGCGCAATGGGCAGGTTCAGGTAAAATACGCGGCCCGCAGAGTGATTCTTGAAGCAGTGCAGGTGATCTATCACCGTGCTCTTCAGTGGCCAGTCCATCAGGCTATAAATTACTAAAACGTTTCCCGACGGCTCATTGCAGGCTTTCCTTCCAACCGGCGTCATTGACTCCCCCTAGCGCCCATTCCGAAGGGCCGTTGCCCGTGCTCCGTCCTCTGAGTTCGCATCTGGCTTCGTCTGCGCGGAATGAGCCTCATGAATTGCTGACTCAACTGAAGAGAGCATTAGACCAGCGTAGTACTTGTGTCCCTCCTCGCTCAGATGGAGATTGTCAGGCAGCAGCATAGCGGCTAGATCCTTCCCACGTAGCTCTTCGAACGAGGCTCGAATATCGCACAGGAGGACCTTGGATTGATCTGCGATCTCCTTGATTACCTGACTGTAACTTCGATTTGCGGACTCGTATGACTCTCCTGAGAGCATCGTGTGGTGTCGCAGCGAGCAAGGATTGGTTGCAAGGACAACCTGCTGAACTCCGTGATCATGGGCTAGGCAAATCATCTTGCTGACGGACTGGCGGAACTCACCCTCGCTGGCTCTAGGCGCTCCAGCGTCACTTTCCCAGCAATTGCAGTCGTTCATCCCGAACTGCAAGGTGACCAGCTCGGGCTGCAGTCCCTCAAGGTCCGCAACAAGTCTCTCGAGCCCCATCGTGGCTGTTTCCCCCGGGACCCCGCGATTAAAGGAAGTGCACCGGTCTCCGAGGCGGCGCGCGATCAGGGTCGTCCAGCAAAGCTCACGATCAACGTGTTGACCAGCTGTGATGGAATCGCCAAAATGCATTATCCGCAGTTGATTACTCATTCACCGACCCTTCCCTCTGGCGCTATCAGTGGCTCCAGGACACGGCCTAGGATCTCTTCCTCGCTCTCCCAGGAAATCTCCGACGCAGCAATCAGCGCTGCCGACTGAAATTCACCTGCTTGGCGAGGATCCCCCCTGAAGCGCTTTACCGAATCTACGAAAGAACTTATGTCGGTCGGATCAAACGCCAACCCTAAGCCATATCTGCTGGCAAGCAACGCGATATCCGGGAGATTTACTGAGTAGAGGACAGGAATCCCCGAAGCAACAACATGGAAGAAACCGTTGGGCATGCAGCGTTCAAGATTCGAGTTGACGCCCCAGTACAACACGGGCGCGACATTAGCTCCTCTGATGGCGCCGGCAACCTCCTCGAGTGCGACGGGGCCAGGGGCATGCACGCGACCGGCAACGCCGAGATTTCGGGCAAGGTCAAGGTAAGGTTCGTAACCCCTCCCCAAGAAAAGCAGGTGGACGTCGGAGTCAAGCTCGGACAGGGCCCGGATTGATTGCTCCACCGCCATTCCGCCAGGCTTTGCGTTGCCGACCACGACCATCAAAAATGCATCTCCCAGACGCAACTGATCGCGCATGGAAGGGTACCCGGGATCATCGAGGCGCGAGTCGTGAACATTTCTCAAGACAACAAAAGTCCGTCCGAACTTCTCCTGCTCGAGAGCCGCAACCCCGTCTGAAACGGTTACACAAGCGGCTGCTTTGCGGACGCACATTCGCTCGAGCGCCAGATGGAACATCGAGATGAACTTAGTAGCTCGTGTAATCTCTCGCCCATCATCGGAAAGTACCGAATAAAAATCGTGCGCGTCGTAGATAAACGACACACCATCCTTTCTACAGCGCAAACGAACGGCAGGATACTGCAGATAGCAATGTAAATAATAGAGGTCTGCGCGTGGCATGCACCTATAAGTCCTGATCGACAGATCCAAGACACCCTTCACTGCAGCGGCCAACCCGAGTACCCCAGAGAACAGCGAATCACCTGAGCGGCTGGCCTCGGAGTCCTGCTCCCAAGAGAGCAGCTGGCGAGGCTTGGAGCATGACACCAAAGTAAAGTCATCACTGTGACCCAACGGTGGGCTTCCCGGCTCACCCTCGACCACGACGGACTCAAAACCGAACCTGCCGATTGAAGCCGCTATCTTGAATGTCCGGCTATCAAACCTAACTGCCATAGGCGTAACGCTGACTATTCGCCGTGTGGATCGCTCCAATGCTGCTGAGCTGGGAGGATGGGCCATCACCCTAGCCGGCCGCCATGAGGTCATCATGGCGCGCCATGCACGCTTCTATCTGCAGAAGGTTGTCCTGAGTCCAGGTAACGGTCTTGCTCATGCCATCCCAGAGGGGTACTTCCGCACAAAAGCCGAGCTCACGCTCCGATTTAATCGGGCTACCGAATCTCTGGCCTGAGCGATCCCAGTCTCGAGCGCGGCCATACTCAACTCCTGCCGGATTTGCCGTCAATTCGTTGATGATCTTGGCAAGATCTGCGACGGTTGTCTCGGCCCCGCTGGCGATGTTGTACACCTCGCCTGGCTGCCCCCTCAGCGCGCACGCAATCAGTCCGCGAACCACGTCATTAACGTAAATAAAGTCACGGCTGGCGACCCCCCCGTTCTCTAGAACAAGTGGCATCTGCTTCAGGGCACGGTAGATAAAGGTTGGCGTCACGTTGCGCCAAACGGTGCTCGGTGTTCCCCGCCACTGGCCGGCTCCCAACACCTCGCCAGGGCCATAAACATTCTGGAAACGCGCCTTCACGAATGGTAGCCCAAAGCTTTGCTGATAGTAATTTCCATAAAACTCTCCAAGAATCTTGGAAATTGAATATGGTGAGTCATGCCAAAGCGACAACGGCGCATCTTCGTCGGTCGAGCCACTGGCACCTTCAAACGTCTTCTCAGCGACTGCGCAGCCGGCCGAAGAGTAGACAATCTTCTCGATCCCACCACGAACTTTTAGTGCTTCAAGCAGCTTGAGCGTCGTCAGCGCGTTGTTCTCGTGATCAGCCAAAGGATTGGCAATTGAGCTTTGATTACCGTGGTAAGTCGCAAGATGAAAGACCCAAGTGACATCGTCCTTAATACCTCTAAGAATCGAGTCATCTGTGATCGACCCATTGATGAAGACTACGCGCGGATCATCGGGCAGATTCTCTACTTCAGCCGACAGGAGGTTGTCAACGACATCGACCCTATTAACCTCTTCGGCAAGGAGCGTGCGGACGAGGTTAGACCCGACGAAGCCAGCTCCGCCGACGACGAGAACCCTGCGGCCCTTAATTCCTTTGATGTTCATCACTCTGAGATTTTGAGATGGGTGTACGTCTGCGTGACGCCATTCTCGCGGTACCATTCGATTGCGCTTGCCACACCGTCCCTGAGATTCGTCTTTGGTGTCCAGCCAAACTCAGCTTGGATGCGCGACGGATCAAGCAAGATTGTAAATGCGTCATCTTCACCTCGCGGACGAACCTCAACTGGCTCATCGAGGACTATCCCAAGCGCATCAACAGCAGCATCAAAAACATCTTTAATTGCTTCATCAGTGCCACTCGATAGGTGGTAGTAGCCGTGGCCTGCGCCATCAAGAGCCATCTCGAAGACGTCAACGACATCATCAGCAAAGACAAAATCACGACGCGTGTCAGCAACGAAACACTTCCTCCCCTCGGTGAGCCGGTGAAAGAAAGTCGGCAGCGGCCCGCTCAGGTTGCGAGGGCCATATGCGTTCGCGAGACGCATCGAGACGAAGTCAAGTCCGCTCATCTCGATGTACTGCTCGCCACCAGTCTTGGATATGGCGTAGCTCGAATCAGGGCGCAGGGGGTGATCCAACGTGATTGGCTCTTCCAATGGAGAGGTTCCATAACAGAGAGCCGTCTGGAAATAAACGATCCGCTCGACGCCAGCGCGCTGCGCAGCTCGCACAACGTTGACGGTTCCTAGGGTGTTCGTCGCTACATCACCACCCCAGTTCTCTGGATCGCGGTATGAAGCGGCAGCGTGAGCAACGACATCCGGCTCAAATCCCTCAAACGCTGCGTCCACAAGGCCCGAATCAACAATAGTTCCCTCGACGATCTCGAGCCCGTCTGCGGCCTGCAGGTTCTCACGGCGACCTGTCTCAAAGTTGTCAATGACGAGCACCTCATTGCCAGCCTCTAGCATCCGCTCGGTAAGGTTGGAACCGAGAAACCCGCAGCCCCCCGTAATCAGAATTTTCACAGCTTGACTCCTTGATTGGTTAACAGCCCGCGGAACTCGGCGGCTCGATCATGGTACTGGCGCTGCCAAAGCTCGAGTGAAAGCATTCCCCAAGTCTGACGACCGAAACGACCTTCCTTGTTCATGCTGGCCAAGACTTCAGCGTTGTCAAGATGCTCACGTCCTTGTGCCTGCTGGCTTGAGAAGACGTCCGTCACGAAGTCGAGCGCTGGCCCCGCGGTCCACTCGGTAAGAGGGACGGGGAACCCCATTTTGTCTTTGCGCTGCGCCACCTGGGGCGGGACCGCTCCGGCGGCGACGGCGCGAAATAGATGCTTCATCTCGCCGTTGCGGAACTTGATATCGGCTGGAACGGTGGCGGCGAGCTCGACGATGCGGTGGTCAAGCAATGGGACCCGCGACTCAAGCCCATGAGCCATTGAGACGCGGTCTTCAACCTGCAGCAAAGCGGGCAAAAGCGACTTGAAGTCAAAGTGCGTCATCTTGTCAAAGTAGGAGCGGTTGCCCACATTGTCTCCGTTAAAAACCTCACGGAAGGCCTCGAAGGTGTCGTAATCACCTAGCGCTCCGGTGCGAACCTCCCCTGACAGATCGCGAGCACGGTTGATCAACCGGAAGTAGCGCTCGTCGAGATCTCCAAAGAGACCGTCTCGCCAGAACTCCTTCAATAGTGGCTTATAGTTGCGAAGGCTCCCGAGGCTAGGAATTATGGATTCGTACGTAACGACGAACGAGCCGTCTTGGCTCGTTCCATCTATCGCAGCCTTGATGCACTGCTCGAAGTAGGCGATTAGATACCTGGTATAGCCGCCGAATACCTCGTCCCCTCCCTGCCCCCCGAGTATCACTTTGTGCGATCGGGCGGCTTCTCGTGAGACCATGAACTGGGGGAAAGAACCTGGGCCGCCAGTCGGGAAGTCGAGGGCATAGATAACCTCCTCGATCGAGGTTATGAAGTCATCTACCCCAATTTCAACAAGCTCGAGATTCATCCCTGAACTCCCGGCAACCAGCTTTGCATACGAGCTCTCGTCGTAATCAGGGGCAGCGAAGAGTCCCGTGAACGCAGCCATGCCTGGCCCTTGTCTCTCAGCTGCTAGTGCGGCAACTGTGCTCGAATCGAGCCCCCCAGAGAGGTAGGCCGATACTGGAACGTCAGAGCGCAGGTGAAGCTCGACCGATTCGGAGATCAGCTCACTTAGCTGCTCCTCAAACCAGCGATCAGTATGATCCCAATCCTGCTCGTAGTAAACGTCCCAGTAACGCTCGGTTCTGATTGTCCCCTCGCGGACCCTCAACACATGTGCTGGCGTCAACTCGCGGACGCCTCTGAACAGTGTCTTACCACCAAGGCAGTACTGAAAAGTTAAGTAGTCGCTCAACCCCTCCACGTCAGTTGCGATCTCGGGGAGGAATGGCATCAAGGCCTTCGCCTCCGATGCGACGTATAGAAGCCCTCCTACCTCGGAGAAAAAAAGCGGCTTGATGCCGAACCGGTCGCGACCACAGAGAAGCTCTCCGCGTTGCTCATCCCAGAGCGCGAAGGCGAACATGCCCCGGAACCGGTCGAGCGCACCTGTACCCCACTTTTCCAGAGCGCGCAACACAACCTCTGTATCGCAGTGAGTTTGAAAGTGCTCTCCGCTTAGCTCAGCCCTTATCTCCGGGTGGTTGTAAACCTCGCCGTTGTAGGCTATGACGTTGCCGCTCTCACCGACCATCGGCTGAGCTCCATGAGCGAGGTCGACAATCGACAAACGACGGTGCGCCACCCCTACGTGTCCGCTCGGGTGAATCCAGAGACCATGGTCATCCGGGCCGCGATGTGCGATCAAGCTACTCATCACTGCGAGCCGGCGCTCCAGATCGGGAATACTCCTACCGTGGATGTCTATGATCGCTGCAAAGCCACACATTCGAGTAACCCAGCCCCATCCCTAAGTTTGTCCCAGCGGTGCTGGAACGCTGTTCGTGACTATACGAAAGTTAACCGCCGCTGCAGCCCTTCACTTCGCGGCGACTGACTTGATGTGCCCGGTGCCCGGAGGACCAGATAGCCTAGGGGTTGGATTTGCTGTCGATTGGAGTGCCTCGAGAAAAGGAATAGCTGCGTGCTCGCTTCAAGCAACGACGATATTACCGTCGTCATAACCTGCTTTAACTACGGTGAGTTTCTGCCAGCCGCCGTCTCGAGTGTGCAATCCCAAACGGATGGATCCCCGCGGATCATAATCGTTGATGACGGTTCGACAGATGCAGAGACTGTCCGAACCCTAGATCTGCTCGCCGACGAGGTAGACGTTGTAAGACAGACCAATCAGGGGCTCTCTGCCGCTAGGAACTTTGGCATTGAGCGGAGCTCTACCCCGCTGTTCATTACGTTAGACGCTGATGATCTACTCGCGAACGACGCGCTACGGAACCTGCGCGGAGCACTTCTCGAAGATCCTAGTGCAGGCTTCAGCTATGGCCTGACTCGGTTCATCGGGGACTGGACAGGACCTCTCAGGATGCCGGATTACGACCCTTATAGGCTCCTGTACAGACACACGATCGGATCGACATGCCTGACTCGGCGCGAACTCTTCGATGACGTCGGTGGATTTGATGTGTCTTACCCAGGTTTCGAGGACTGGGAATTCTGGCTCCACTCGCTCGCACGCGGATGGCGTGGAACCCGAACCGACGTGGTCACACTCCTCTATCGGAAGCACGGGGACACAATGTTGAGCGGTGCTCGCCGTGACTATGGCAATCTGTACTTATCGATCAAGAACAAACATCACGAGCTCTACTCTAGGCGTGCCGACTTTGCGCGGGAGAGCGACCTTGGTGTCTTGGGTCGCATCGCCTACCGGTTCTACTGGGGACCACGGCCGATCCCAGCGGCTGTCGAGCAGCGGGCCTATGAAGTCCTATTCAAACGTCGCTGACCGCGTCCGCCACACAGCCCGTGGAGGCAAGCATTAGCGGAGGAAGCCCAACCGGGCTCGCCGAAGCCAGCTGCTAGCCCGCAGGAGGTAGACGACGATACCGGCAGGTAGCACAGCGGAGCGTCGATAGAGCCAAGACCGAACGGCTACGCGAAACCACGCGTAGCCCTCAAGGAGTTGGTTCGCGAGCAGCAACGCATCGGCCCGCCGACTCGGGAGGCGGCCACACATAGGCTGGCCAAGTGCCACTTCCTCAAATTCAGCCACGAAGGCCGAATACACGTAGGCACCTGACTCGACGATGTCTACGTATGCCCGCTCAACCACCGCATCACGAAGGCTTTTGTCTTGAGCGAGCGCGAGCACGCGCTCAAGATCTGACAGGTCCTTCTTGACTGGGAAGTAGTGGACCCAGGGAGTCAAGACACCGTTGTACTCTCCCTCCACAAGCACCTGAGCCGTCCGCGTGGCGCATGCTTCGAGGTGGCGTGGCGAAAGCGCAAAATGACTCAGCTCACCGTCGCGGTCGCGAAAGCATGCCATCTTGACCTCATCAAACGAGGCGCTCGGATTGCGGGCCAAGTATGCCTCGGTCGCAGCCTTAACTTCCCCATCCAAGTCGGCAATGCTAGCTCCTCCCTCCACCCCAATCGTATATTCGCAGCTTGCAAGAAACTCGAACCACGTGTCCCCGAGAAGGGTATCCTCCGGACTGGTCGAGATATCAACAACAAGACCCTCCCGTCGAGCAATTTCGGCGACCGCCTCAGCAATCTGCCACTTAATCACTCCATGGCTACCAAGCCAGAAATCGGAGCGATAGGCCCTGTAGCCGATGTCGTTCGTTCGTTCCGGTGTGTCCTCCACAATTCGCGCGATTCGATCTAGCGTCCCCGTGGCCAAATATCCTGTAAGAACTCGATGAAAATGAGTCCGTTGCCGATCTACACGGGGATACAGCTTTTCGATCTCAGTCGCGGCGGCAGTCGTGAAAACTACGTCAATCTCAGCCTGATTTATGAAGTCGGCCACCACATTGCCCAT
>FLOH01001146.1_pt1 | contig 43285 bp, 45 predicted proteins | sample 756751 | NCBI WGS metagenome assembly FLOH01 (sample SAMEA4026879, study PRJEB14308) | marine metagenome | biome: coastal water; material: water | depth 74 m
GCATTATCATTATGATAGTAGATGTGAGGTATGTGAGTTTATAGGGGTAGTAAGTGAGTACGCTTAGTAAAATTATTATGCACAGGGTTATAAATACTCCCCAAAATGTTTTTCCGGTTGGAATTATTTTGTATGGCAAAAGATAACCGATGTATATGCCTAAGCTATATATAAAAGATATGACTACAAACGTACCGATTATGGGATTTTTGATTGTATACGCATTTATTACGGCTATGATTGTACTGATGCATGCAATAGAAAATAGTTGTAGACGAGATAGTTTCATATTGATTTTTTGAGTAAAGAGACGTATAATGTTAGATATAGTATAGTTTAGCGTAAAATATGAGTTTTATCAAACAATTCAAATTAAGACATCAGGATCTGTTCGAGTATCTTCCTGCGAAAGAGGTTCATCCACATGATCATTTTTTGGAGCGCACGTTTTTGAAATTGTTACCAGAATCAATAACGCCAAATAAAATATCTATTTTTCGTATTTTTGCAACACCTGTTGTTTTTTTTATAATACTGTATGGCAGGTATGAATTGGGTGTATTATTGTTTGTGCTTGTTGCGTTTACAGATGCGCTTGATGGTTCACTTGCTCGAACTAAAAATAAAATTACTCGATTTGGAATGCTCATAGATCCACTCGCAGATAAACTTCTAATTGGTTCAATGGTATTACTTTTGGTTTTTAAATATCTCAATTTTTGGCTTGGAATTGTTACGTTAGGTATAGAAATAGTGTTTATTGTTAGCGCCTATATTGCGCGTGTAAAATTCAAAACAATACACATGGCAAATCTGTGGGGCAAGATAAAAATGATGTTACAAGTTCTAGCCGTTTTTAGTATTTTAATAGCACTTGTGTTTGAAACACCACTTTTTCTTACGATTGCGTCATGGGTGTTTGGTGTATCAATTGGTTTTGCCCTTGTTAGTTTGTTTCGGCATGGAATATAAAACACCGATTTTTACAGATTATTACAGATGTAACAGATCACTGATTTGTATCAATCTGTATCAATCTGTGAATATCTGTGATATCTAAAAAAAACGCAATCGGCCCATAGAATCCTCCAATTCCACGGGCCGTAGCTCCTTTTTAGATAGTTTTTCTGCCCCAGAGTTTCTGGAGCAGACTGAGTGCTGCGAGTGGCATTGCTGCCACGAGCGCCCATGCCCATAGGTGATAGATCCATACGTGGGCTGTCGGGGTGACGAGGAGAAGTGCGCTGAGGCCTATAACCTCAAGCACCAACTTAACCTTGCCGGACCATTGTGCCACAAGCTTGAGTCGCGTGGACTCAGTTGAAAGCGCGATGGCCGTGTTGTTACGGTAGTCTTGCCATCTTACGATGGCGAGAGCTCCTTCGATTGACACGAGGACGCACATCGCTACGATGGCAACTGTAACAACCCAGGTTGGTGCTGTCGCGAGATGTGTAGCAAAAGGCAGAAAGAGCACTTCTGCAACCCACGAAGCCTTGTCGACCATAGGATCAAGGTATTCACCCAAATCCTTGTTGTCAACGTAGCCACAGCGTTCTCGCTCACGTGCGATTGACCCGTCGATCGCGTCGCCCCACCATGAGATTAGATGGAGCAAAAACGCGATTTCGTTGAAGCCGAACCCTGTCAGCACGATTACTGGTAGGATGAGAAGTCCACGAATCACGGTGACCGTGTTCGCGGAGATCTCGTGCTTCATGAGGAACCCTGTAATTCCGAGCAACTCATGAAGTGGGTCTTGTGGTCGAGTAGGAACACCGACCACGACGTGTTTACGTCGGTTGGCCATAGTGTCCTCCTTTGGTCGGGTGAAAATAGTGTATCTAAGTATTATGGTTTGGTCAAGTAAAAAATTATGAAAAATTTTTTAAAAAATAAACACCACATCATTTTACTGATTTTTTCAGTAGTATTTTTTTTAGTATATTTATTTTTATATACCACAATATCAACATCAGGTGATATTGGTATTAAAGGTGGGGTTCCTATACACGCAATACTTAATCAGCCGGATGAATCTATCAACTATTTTTTTATACGGCAATTTATTTTTGAAAATGAGTTTGGATATGAAGAATATTTGTCAGAATTATCACAAAATCAAGTACATCCACGCAGTACAACAGTAATTCATGGAAATATAGTTCCTATTGGATTTCCTGGTTTTATTGTAATGATTGGAAGTGTGGTAAAGTTGTTTGTGATTATTTTTGGTGCTTCAGTATTTAATTTTTTAGCATTTGCGTGCATACCTTTTACTGCAGTTTTAAGTGCGTGGTGTATATATAAAATTTTGAAATATATATTTGATGAACAGATTGCATTTTTTTCTGCATTATGTTCATTTGCGATGCCAGCATGGTGGTATTATGCGAGCCGTTCTTTTCAACATAATACGTTATTTGTTTTTTTAATTTTACTAGCTGGTGTTTTGTGGGTTAGGTTTTTGCAAGATAAACAAAAAATATTTTCTGCTTCATTTATTGGTCTAACTATTTCTCTGGCACTGTATGTACGACCAGCAGAATGGTTGTGGGTACTTGGGTTACAGATATTTTTGTTTGTATATACGAAGCAAAAGTGGCGTGTGAAATATATTATTGCAGGAATTGTGAGTGCTAGTGTTATTGCTATATTATTTTTTGTAACACAGTATGCATTTTATGGAAGTATGTTTGGTAGTGGTTATGTTAAGCCTTTGTCAAGTGGGGATGCGGGAAATATATTGTCAGGACCACAAGGGATTTCTTTTGTACAGGCATTGATATTACCTTTTGGTTTTTCAGTTAAATCAATTGTGATAAATGCATATCATTATATTATACAATTATTTTTACCTTGGTTTTTGCTCGCATGTGTTGGTTTTTGTATGTCTGTGTATGTGTGGTTGAAGAAACAAGATAACTCTATTTTTAATAAATTAAAAATATACACGATGGTGTATTCAATAATTTCTTTGTATATTTTGGTATATTATGGTTCGTGGGGATTTTTTGATAATCTTGCGGGTCAAGCCTCAATAGGTTCTTCACATACGCGATATTTTCTTCCAATATATATTGGTGCATTACCATACATCGCTGTTGTACTTCGTTTTATAAATAAAAAATTGAAACGAGTAGGAAAAATGTTGGTTGTGTGTCTTTTACTCGCACTATTATTACAATCTACAAAATCAGTATTTTTGTCTTTTGAAGGATTATTTGATATCCATTATACATTGGTGAATAATTACACGCGTCAGGCAGAACTTTTGGATATCACAGAACAAAATGCAATTATTGTAACTCGTTATGGTGATAAATATATTTTTCCTCATCGCGAGATTTTATCAGGATTAACTAACAAAGATAGATATATGGCTGTAAATAATTTGCTTGAAGAGGGTATACCTGTATATTGGTATGATTTTGGTTTTATGGGAGATAATGGTGAAAAACAGTTGGAATTGTTTGAATTATATGATTTGGGCTTATTAGAGCCAATATTGATTCAAGATGATCTCGAGTTACGACGTATTGAAAAAAAACGATAAGTAGGTTAGTATATAGATAGTGGTCATATAAGGCCTGTTTTATTACTCATATGGAAAATTGTATTTTTTGTAAAATTATCAAGGGAGATATACCAAATTATACCGTATATGAAGATAGTTATGTTTTGGCTTTTCTTGATATCAACCCTCGTGCAAAAGGACATACTGTTGTTATATCAAAAAATCATGCAGAAGTATTACAAGATTTTAATGATGAGTTGTTGGGCTATCTTATGTCTGGAGTAAAAAGGAGTATGGAAAAAATTGATACTATATTACAACCTGAAGGATATAATGTTGGTTGGAATCATGGCCAGGTTGGTGGACAGGAAGTCCCTCATTTGCATATTCATATTTTACCACGCTACAAAGGTGATGGTGGTGGAAATATACATAGTATTGTGCATGCATCTGGTGATGAGACGGTTGAAGAATTGGGGAAATTGTTTGACATGTAACATGTAGCACGTAACATATAACATATAACAATTGCCTTAATACAATTAAAATATGCAGTTAAAAAAGTTTTTGAATATAGATTAGACGAATTACAAAAAGAAAATCGTGAATAATAATAAAATGTTGCTTGATACATGCTATATGTTACATGCTATATGAAATACTATGCCAAAACATCTCAAAAAATTAAGCGAAGAAATCTTGCATGAAAATCCGTGGTGGAAATACAAGCATGATACCTATGAAAAACCAAATGATGAGGTGGGGGATTATTTTTATGGAGAAACACCTGGCGTTGTAATGATTATTCCTATTCTTGAAGATGGGAGACTTGTATTGACTTTGCAACATAGATATTTAGTAGATAAACAAAGTATAGAATTTCCTGCAGGAGGAATAAAAAGTGAGATGACTACTGAAGAATCAGCTCGTCAAGAATTATTGGAAGAGACAGGGTGTATTCCAAAGGAGATGATTAAAATAGGTACATTTGAACCGTCAAATGGACTTATAAAAGATATGTGTCATGTATATCTTGCGCACATTGCGACGCAAGAAGAACAGCATCTTGATGATACCGAAGAAATAGAGCTTTTATATCGTCATCCTGAAGAAATAGATGATATGATACGAAAAAATGAAATTTGGGATGGACAAACCATGGCATCGTGGGCACTAGTTCATCATTATTTTTTACATTAATTTTTTTATTTGCTATATGATTGATTCACATCAAAATAGATACGCGCGTATAGCTGTAGATGTTATTGTTGAAAATGACGAAGGAAAGATTTTAATTGGAAGAAGCAGAGAAGCGCCCATAAAACATAAATGGGTGTTATCATGTTTTTATATCAAAATTACTGATAATAATATTGAAGCTACTATAATACGCGGATTAAAACAAGACCTTGATTTAGATGTTGAGGTGACTCATCTTGTAGATGTGCTAGGTGATCCAAAGATGAAACCAATTGCTGATCCTCGTTTTTATACTGTACAAGCATTGTATCTTGCTAAACCTGTAGATAAATCTGAACCATATACCCCATCTCAATTTATAGATTCGTTTAAATGGATTAGCCCAAGCATAGCTCGTTTTAAAAAATTGGGATTTAATCATAATTTTTTAATTAAAAAATATTTACAAAATAAGGCAGAACGAAAACTTATTCCTGTACAACGTTCAATGTATGATGTTTATTTTGACGAAGAATTGGAATATGAAGAGAATGAGAATTATATGCATACTGTTGTCATGGGGATTGTTTTGAATGATAAAGATGAAATTTTACTTGGACATCGAGCGCAAAATCCTTTTAAAGATGCATGGGATTTTCCAGGAGGACATATGTATAGTGATGAGTCACTTACTGATTGTCTTGTACGTGAAGTACAGGAAGAACTTGGTGTAGATTGTATTGTTGATAATTTATTTAATATATATTCTGACAAGGGCATGAGCCCTCGTTTTTCTCGTGCAATGGTTTTGTATTTTATTAGATTACGCTGTCAAGATTTTGTTAAAAATATTGAAATAGATGATTTTGCATATTTTTCTTTAGATCAATTACCAGAGAATATTGCATATCATTGTGATGGGGTTTTGGAGGATATAAGAAAATATGTAGAACATAAGAAAAAAATATGATTCATAAATATACTGAACAATCAGAACGTCCTGTACCATGTGTAGATGTTATTATTTTTAATGAAAAAGATGAAGTATTATTACTTCGTCGTGATGTTGAACCAGAAAGAGGTGGATGGGGACTCGTGGCTGGTCGTATAGAACCAAATGATGATAGTATTCAACATGCGATTTTGCGTGAGGTACGTGAAGAAACTGGTTTTGATATTGATATCACTCATCTTGTTGATATTTTTGCAGATCCAAAAGCAAAAAAGTCATCAGATACTCGTTTTTATACTGTACAGATTTTATATCTTGCAAAATATAAGGGTGGAGAATTTTTGAAAAATGAAGAAGCAAAAGAATACAAATGGGTTTCTATAGAAGATGCTTATATGATGGAATTGATATTCAATCATAGTGAATTATTAGAATTGTATAAAAAGAGGAAAGAGGAAAATAAACTTATCAATATATCACAAAATAAGTATACAGAATTTTATGGAAAAGATTTTGTTTACCGTAATAATTCTATTGTTCGTTTTACTACCAATGCTATTGTGCTTAATGAAAATAATGAAATTTTATTAGCTCAAAGATCGCAAGAACCTTTTGTTGGTTATTGGGATTTTCCAGGTGGTCACATGTACACTGATGAGACTGTGGAAGAATGTCTAAAACGTGAAGTTAAAGAAGAGCTTGGTGTTGAATGTGATATGGGAGAATTATTTCATGTATATTCAGACAAAGGACACAGCCCAAAAGCTTTTGATGTTATCTCATTTTATTTCACTGTGTTACATGCAGGAGAATTTATTCCAAATGTTGAGATGAAAGATTTTAAATATTTTCCTTTAGATAAATTGCCAAAAAATATAGCTTATCATAATGAAGGGGTTTTGGAAGATATTAGGAAATATATTAATAATAAACAGTGAAATATGGACATGCCTTTTGAATCAGAAAAAATTTATCCAACATGTTCTGCCGATGTTATTTTAGTTAACAAAGATAACAATATATTATTGACTAAACGCGGAATTGATCCATATAAAGGATTTTGGATTTTACCTGGTGGACACATAAAAGCAGAGGAGCCATCCGACGCTGCTCGTCGGGAGGTTTTTGAGGAAATAGGAGTTGAGATAAAAATAGATAGGTTGTATGGTGCATATACAAGTGTTGGAAAAGATCCACGCGGTCCACGTATTACTTTGGTTTATATTGCTAGAATATTTAAAGGAACTCCACAAAAAACACTTGAAGTAACAGAAAGTAATTTTTTTTCAAAAGATAATTTACCAGATAATATAGGATTTCATCATGAACAAATTTTAAAAGATTATTTTTCTAATCCAGAAGGGAGACCTATAATATGAAATTATTAGTCACTGGTGGTGCTGGTTTTATTGGATCAAATTTTATTTGTTATTGGATGAGTGAGCATCCAGAAGACGAGATTATTAATCTCGATTTTTTGACATATGCAGGAAATTTAGAAAATTTAAAAAGTGTTGAACAAAATAAAAATTATAAATTTGTTAAGGGAGATATTTGTGATAGAGATTTAGTTTTTTGTCTTGTAAAAGATGTGGATATAGTGATTCACTTTGCCGCGGAATCTCATGTTGATAGGTCAATCATGGAACCAAGTGCATTTATTCGTACAAATGTTTTAGGCACACAAGTTTTACTTGATGCAGTTCGTGAATACAAAAAACGTTTTCATCATATTTCAACTGATGAAGTATTTGGTGCTTTGAAATTAGGTGATCCAGCTTTCAATGAAGAAACCCCGTATGATCCTCGCAGTCCGTATTCAGCAAGTAAAGCTGCTTCTGATCACCTCGTGCGCGCGTATTATCATACCTATGGTATTGAAATGACAATTTCAAATTGTTCAAATAATTACGGACCATATATGTTTCCAGAAAAAGTCCTTCCACTTTTTATTTCAAATTTGATGGAGGATAAAAAAGTTCCCGTATACGGAGACGGTCAACAAATCAGAGATTGGATTCATGTTCTTGATCATGCACGAGGGATTGATTTTGTTTTGCAAAAAGGAAAAATAGGGGAGACATACTGCCTCGGAGGAAATAGCGAAATGGCTAATCTCGATGTTACAAAGATGTTACTCAATTTGATGGAAAAAGATGAAAGTTATATTGAATTTGTAAAAGATCGTCCAGGTCATGATCGACGTTATGCAATTGATTTTACTAAAGCGAAAAATGAACTAGGATGGGAACCTCAAATTAGTTTTGAGCAAGGTTTGAAAGATATGATTGATTGGTACAAGAATAATCAAGAATGGGTTAATCATTGCAAAAGTGGTGATTATCAAAAATATTATGATGAATGGTATGGAAGATAATGTCTATAATCCTATGACATACAAGGATTCTTTAGTTGGAACTTTTTTACTTATCTCAATGTTTGGAGTTTTTCTTGTAATTTGTTTACTGTTAGCGGTTAATGTTGATGTTTCTTTTTTCACTGTTTTTTTATGGGTTGTAATTTTTGTGGTGGGTTTTCTTGAAGTTATGTTCATCGTAAATATTTTTAGAGGATTGCGAAAATTTAATATAACGGCAGATGGTATTGATATATATTATGCATTTAAAAAATATCATTTTTCTTTTCAAGAGTTACAACATGTTAAAACAAATGTAGTTCACGGTAAGATACGTATTTATCGAATTTATTTTGTATCACCACAAGGTAAGAAATTTTATATGCCTTTGTCAGGCAAACACGCTGAACAAGTATATAATGAATTTACTAAACGTGTTAATCAGATTAAATAACTTTTTTACGTATGAAAATATTAATAATCGGCGGAGGTTACATTGGTCATCGCTGTCACAATGCATGGTCTGATTCAGTTTTAAGTACCAATAAAATCAATTCCAAAGAAGATGTTTTGAAATTGATTGATGAATATAAACCTGATGCAATTTTAAACGCAGCGGGGGTTCGTGGTAAACCAAATGTAGATTGGTGCGAAACACATCAACTTGAAACAATTTTAGGAAATACAAAACTTCCTATTACAATCGCAGAAGCTTGTCAAGAAAAAAATGTTTATTTATTGCATATTGGATCTGGATGTATTTTTTATGGCGATTCACCACATCCAGATAAGAAATGGCGCGAGAGTGATATGGGTAATCCGACAGAAGTTACATACTCACGAACAAAATGGGCTACTGATTTAGTTTTATCAACATTACCAAATGTTGGAATTGGAAGAATTAGAATGCCAATAGATTATATTCCATCTGCAAATAACATGATTGACAAGCTGGCGACATATCCAAAAGTGATTGATGTAGAAAATAGTGTAACAATTATTGATGATATGATTGAAGTTTTTTATAAACTTATGGAAAAGAAAGCAGAAGGAATTTTTCATGTGACCAATCCTGGAACATTAAAACATCGTGAAGTTGTTGCATTATATGAAGAAATGGTTGATCCAGAACATAGTAATGAATGGATAACGAATGAAGATCTTGTTAAGCAAGGTTTGGCGACAAAAACAAGATCAAATAATTTTCTTGCATCAGAAAATCTTGGTAAGTTTGGAATTGAAATGCGAGAAGTACATGAGGCGATGAGGGATGTGATGGAGAAGTATGCTGTTGCAAAAAAGGAAGGGGAGAAGAGTGACGAAGTTTTGACGTGCTAGTTTTCACGTATCACGTAACACATATCACGTAACAATTTTAAATAAGAAAGCAATCTTTGGGATAGGGTTGTTTTTTTTGTGATTTTGTGTGTATAATGTTTATGTCTGGCCAAAGGAGGTGACATGGCTGACACGAAGAATGTTGGTTCACCTCCTGTAGGTGGACAAGAGAAAGAAAGGGGCAGTAGGCGTCTGCTAAGGCGTCGATCATGCCCACGTCCAACAGATCCAGATGAGATTGTTGCTATCACTGTTAAAACTCCTTGGAGTCTCGATGGGTGGCGAGGATCTTCAATCGCGAGTGATATCTTTGTCCTTCGGTTCAAGGCTAGGGGGAAAGATGATCCTCATTGGAAAATGTTTGAGGCTCGATTCATAGCCAAAAGCATCGAACACGCCAAGAGGCTCGTTAAAGGAGTCATGGATCGAAAGCGACATGAGCTTGGGCGGGAGGCACGGATAGGCGAATACAGACTGTATCAGGAGCATACCTCTTTGATACAAGTCTAGTAGTTCTCACACATTCTCAATCAAAGTCCCCGGACCTTGCGCGTATCCTTTTGGAGATGTGTGAGGTTTGGGGCAAAGAGAATAAAGATAATCTTGAAAAAGGTTATTTTTTTATTGCAATTTTTCTCGTGTATATGTTAGTATACCTTTAGTCCCGAAACCAGGAGGAAGAAATGGGGCAGACCAAGTTCGCTGTCCTGGTGTATATCATTCGGGATGGCAAAGTGCTGATGATCTATGGAGCGCAACCATACGCACCTCATTACCAGCTCTACAACGGGCTCGGAGGAAAGATCGAACTAGGTGAAACGCACTGGCAAGCTGCGGCACGTGAGGTGATGCAGGAGGCGTCAATCATTGTCGCGGGGTTCGACTATGTCGGGACAATTCGGTTTCTTGGGCGTCGCAAGCCCAAGAGTGACTGGAGCGTTCGGACGTACCGTGCGTACGACTTTGTCGGGACACCAACACCAAATGATCGAGAGGGACATCTGAAATGGTTTCCAATCGACCAGGTGAGTTTGATTCCGACAAGTACAGGAGATCAGGCTTTTCTTCCTTATATCTTCGCTGGTCGGCATTTTGATGCCGTCGTGAAGTACGAGGGGGTTCGACTTATCTCCTGCGAGCCGACGTTTCGAGACTAACAAGTCCTCGGGTTTCGTATGTTCTCTCCGGAGAGTGCACGAAACCCGGGGCAAGGAGAACTTTTAGAAATTTTGACAGTTTATATAGACTGTTTTTTCATTTTTTATAAACTTGATTTTTTGTTCAAAATACGCTACACTACATACTATTATGGAACAAAATTATTATATAGAACAACGCCCATGGGGCTGGTTTAAAATATTACTTGATACTCCTACATACAAAGTTAAGGAGATTTTGGTTAAGCCTGGGAATAGATTAAGCTACCAGATGCATCACAAACGTAGTGAACATTGGTATGTAACACAAGGAGAAGCTATTGTAACATTGAATGATGTAGAGAAAGTTGTAAAACAGTATGAGTATATTGATATTCCAGTAGAGCATAAACATAGAGTTGCAAATAAAAGTGATGAAGATATGATTTTTATTGAAATTCAAACAGGTACATATTTTGGTGAGGATGATATTGTGAGATTTGAGGATGATTATGGGAGAGTCACGGATTGATACAGATTAAGACAGATTTTCACAGATTATAGATTGAACTGATATAATCCTCGATATAATCTACGGTTCTTTAGGATCGGTCATGCGACTTTAGTCGCTGGCATTTTTTGCAAGCTTAATACTTAGAGGCTAAAGCCTCTTTTACCCGAGCTAAAGCTCGGTAGATTACAGTAAGTATGGACGACCTCTCCGTTATCACCGTCACATGGAATAATAAAGAAAATATTGAAGAACAGATCAATTCTGTTTTTTTGGGTTGTAAAAATATTACGTGTGAAGAAATTATTTCGGATAATGGTTCGGAGGACGGAACATGTGATTTTATAAAAACAAAATTTCCACAAATTAAATTGATTGAAAATAAAAAAAATCTTGGTTTTGGCACAGCAAATAATAAAGGATATGAAATCGCGAAAGGTGAATTTTTATTATTTTTAAATCCAGACATGCGCGTGGAAGAGGGAAGTCTGGATATTATTGTTGATTGGATGAGAAAACATAAAGATGTTGGAATCGCAAGTCCGAAATTAGTTGACCAAAATGGAAAATTTAATTGGGATGCATCGCCTCGCAGATTTCCAAAATTGTGGGAACAAATTGCATTGATTTTAAAATTACCTCATCTATTTCCAAAAATGCTTAATAAATATCAGATGAAAGATTTGGATATTAGTAAAGAACAAGAGGTTGATAGTGTTCGTGGTTCATTTATGCTCATGCGAAGAGAATTTGTAGATAAACTTGGTTGGGCATTTGATCCTAGATATTTTATTTGGTATGAAGATGTAGATATTTGTCGAGAGGCAAAACGATTGAATTATAAAGTGATGTATACGCCAGTTATTACGTGTGTGGATTATGTTGGGCAGAGTTTTAAAAAACGAACAACACTTTGGAAACAAAAACAGTTTACAAAATCAATTTTAGTCTATTTTAAAAAATGGGAACCGATGTGGAAGTGGATGTGGATTGCGATGTTTAGGCCGGTGGGAATTTTTATGGCCTGGGTTAATGATTTTCTTTTTAAATTAAGAAAGGGGACACAGATCTAACTGATGTAACAGATAAAAACAGATCTGTGGAAATCAGTTTGATCTGTTGTATCTGTGTCCTCTAATTTTTATTTATGAAATTAACTGTGCATTTAGTTTGTTGGAACGGAGCAAAATATATTCCGTATCTTTTTGAATCTTTGAAAAAACAGAAATATACGGATTGGAAATTAATTATCTTAGATAATGGTTCGAGTGATGACACGGTGGAAAAGATAAAACAAGAAATTAGAGATTTTCCAGTTGAAGTGGAATTGATAAAAGGAAAAGAAAATCTTGGTTTTGCCGGTGGTCACAATTTTTTATTTAAAACTAATAATCTAAAATCTAATACCTATAACCTGTTATTGAATCAGGATATGTATTTGGTGCCAGAGTGTTTTGAAAAGATGGTAAAGTTTTTGGATGCACATGAGGACGTGGCAGTGGTGAGTCCGCGGTTGATGCGGTGGGATTTTGGAAACATTGATTCCGCAGATTTAGAAAAAGATTTCACAGATAACTTGTCAAAAAGTTTTACTAATAAAATAGATTCTCTTGGTCTCAAAGTTTTTCGCAATAGACGGGTGATAGAAAAATATGCCGGTAAAGATTGGGATGAAATAGAATCAAAGATGAAATTATCTTTTCGAGCTGAACGACTCAATAGTGATGCTATGGGACTTGAGGTTTTTGGTGTTTCTGGTGCATTACCTATGTTACGAAAAAGTGCGATTGAAAAAGTTTTATTTTCAGATGGTACTATGTTTGATTCACTTTATAATTCTTACAAAGAAGATATTGATTTGGCTTATAGATTACGCATTGCTGGATACAAAGCTTTTGTATTACTCGATACAGTCGCATATCATGATAGAACTGCCGAAGGTCTGGAGAAAAAAGGAGATAAAGTTGCCATAGAAAATAAGAAAAAACAGAGTGCGTGGGTGAAGTATCATAGCTACAAAAATCACTTAATGACGATATACAAAAATGAGTACTGGCAAAACTGGATACTTGACGCAGTGTTCATAAAATGGTATGAATTAAAGAAGTTTTTGTGGTTTTTGTTGTTTGACAGAGATGTTTTGAAAGGGTTGGGTGAGATTTGGAAGAATAAAAAAGAATTGAAGATTAAAAGATTGAAGATTAAGGGAATGAGGCAAATTTCATGGAGAGAAATCCGTAATTGGTACAACTAATTTTAACATTATTTTTATGTCTAGAGAATATCGTTCAGAATTCAATTCAACTCATGATTTTGAATATAACCTTTCAACATATTGGAATGAGCAAGTAAATGTATTCAAAGTTTGGTTAGAGAATGCAGAAAGTAATCCTCCTGAAAAAAGAGATAAGAGAATTCAACAGATTTTAGATACTCATTTACAAAAATATATACCAATGCCAAAATTTTCTGATATATTCAAAGATACATCTAGTTTTCATAATTTACCATACAAATTGACATTAGCAGAATTAGATAGATGTGTAGATGAAATTAATCAGGCGTATAGTGATGGTACTATGACATTTGAATTATTAAAAAGAAATATTGATAGATTAACTAAATTAAAAAATCCTGAAAATTTTACCCATCTTATTGAAAGATATGAAGATAAAAAGAGAGGTGAGCAAGAGACGGATTAAATATAGTTTTCTATAAAAATATTTGTGTAATCCACTATAATCAGTGAAATCAATGTTATGAAAGACATAAACATCGTCCTCCTCAATTACAAATGCAAAGACGACATTATACGTGCTGTTGAGTCTTTGGTTTCTGATACAAAAGATTGCAAATATGATGTACAGATTACGGTGGCTGACAATTCAAACAATTGTGATGGCATGAAAGAATCTTTGGAAAAATTTCCTCATGTTTTATATGTTGACTCGGGTGGAAATGTAGGATTTGGAAAAGGAAATGTAAATGGATTCAAAGTATGCGAAGCACGATATTATTTTGCTTTGAATCGAGATACGATTATCCCAGAAAATGCAAAGACGATCGAGCGTATTATTGATTTTATGGATTCGCATCCGCGTATTGGCTGTATCGGACCCAAGCTACAAAATATGGATGGGAGTTTGCAATATTCATGTTATCGTTTTGATTTGCCAAGTATTCTCATCAAACCATTAAAACAAATTAACTTTGATAAAAAATACAAATGGGTCAAGAAGCATGCAGACAAACTTGAAATGAAAGATTTTGATCACAATAAAACACGTCCGGTTGATTGGGTGCTTGGCGCTGCTATGGTCGTACGAAAAGAAGTAGTTGATGAAATAGGTTGGTTTGATGATCGATTCTTCATGTATCTTGAAGACGCAGATTGGTGTCATCGTATGTGGGAAGCTGGCTGGCCAGTTTACTATGTGCATGATATAGTTATTAAACATGTGTATGCACGAGATTCTGCAAAAATACCTGGAATTTTTAAAGCAATATTTAAGAATAAATTAGCACGGATTCACGCTAGAAGTTGGATTAAATATTTATGGAAGTGGCGGGGGAATCATCATTACTATAAATCTAAGATTTAGGATTATTATTTTTTATGAAAAAAATCGCCATCGTCTATCTCCAATACTACCACAGTGAATCCTACATTGATGACACTATTTCTGCATTGAAAAAAATTACTTATCCAAAAGATAAGTTGGAGTTTGTTATTGTTGACAATCCTTATCCAGAAAAAGGTGTGTTTAGTCGATACATTGACGAAGCGGTCATGCCATTGTCTGGAAATGAAATTCCACATGTTACTTATTTACCGCAAAAAGAAAATTTAGGATTTGCTGGCGGAAATAATGTTGGTGCGAAATGGGCACTTGAACATGATTTTGATTATGTTTATTTTCATAATAATGATGGTTTTTTTGCGACTAATGCATTTGAGCCACTTGTTGAAGCATTTGAATCTGATGAAAAGATTGGTGCAGTACAAAGTTTACTTTTGCTTCATCCTGAAACAGAATTATTGAATAGCGCTGGTAACTCATTTCATTATCTTGGATTTGGCTATTGTGACAATTATCGCAAACCAATCAAAGAGTTAGACTTACCAAAGCTCAAAGAAATAGATTATGCGAGTGGTGCGGCGCTCATGGTGCGATGTGATCTTATGAAAGAATATGGTATGTGGGATGATGATTTCTTTTTGTATCATGAAGATCTCGAATGGTCATTTCGTTTGCGTGCCGCAGGATACAAGATTATGCTTGTGCGTGATTCAATTTTTTATCACAAGTATCAGTTTGGTAGAAGTATTTCCAAATTTTTCTTTATGGAACGCAATAGACATGCAGTCATGCTCATGTTTTTCAAAATTCCAACACTGCTGTTGCTATTGCCGATGGGATTGATTTTTGAAGTAGGACTTTGGATTTTTAGTATCAAAAATGGATATGCAAAAAAGCGACTGGAAGTTTATAAATATTGGTTGAAGTGGAGTAATTGGAAAATATGGTTAGCTAAAAGAAAATATATTCAAAAAATAAGAAAAGTTAATGACAGATATTTGCTCAGTTTTTCAGTACCAGAAATTTTGTTCCAAGAAAGTGAAATGGAGAATCCACTTTTGAAGTATATTGGAAATCCTGTTATGAAGGTTTATTATTATATTGTAGTCCGTTTACTTATCTGGTGGTAATAAATACGATACTAATATACAAATGGTACTAATGATACTAATAAATACTAATGTATTTTTTAAAAAATGTATACTTCAATTAATATTAGTATTGATTAGTATCATTAGCATGAATTAGTATATTGGTATCTCATAAATAATTATGAAGATTAAAAAGGCTATTTTGACCGGTGGTGGTCGAGCAACACGGTTGTATCCCATTACCGCGACAACTAATAAGCATTTGCTTCCACTGGCTAATAAGCCAATGATTTTTCATGCTATAGAAAAAGCAGTAAAAGCTGGTGTAACAGAGATTTTTATTAATACAAATCCTGGCGAAAATTCTTTACCAGAATTTATTGGGGATGGAGGACACTGGGGAATTAAAATAACATATTTTGAGCAGACGGGCGGACCGCAAGGTATTGCACATGTCGTGAAAGAAGCAGAGAAGTTTGTGGCAGGTGAGCCATTTATGTTTTATTTGTCAGACAATATTTTACTGGGCGATTTGAATAGTATGTTTGAAGAATTTAGTCAAGGAAAATATGATTGTATGTTGGCGCTTTCAAAAGTAGAAGATCCAGAACGATTTGGTGTTCCAGTATTTGATGAGAATAATAATTTGATAGATGTTTTGGAAAAACCGGCAGACCCACCAAACAATTTTGCTGTAACAGGAATTTATTTGTATGGAGCAGATGTGTTTTTTGAAGCGTTTGATAATATAGAAAGATCTCTGCGTGGCGAATACGAGATTTCAAGTATACATTCATACTTGTTACAACAAGGAAAAAAAGTAGGTACAACAGAGATTACAGGTTGGTGGAAGGACACGGGGAAAATAGAAGATTTACTTATTGCGAGTCAATTACTTTTGGAAAAAATTGATCTCAAAGATTTTCCTCAGCATGGCACTATAGAAGATGGTGCCAAGCTCGATGGCAACGTGCGCATTGGTGCGGGATCTCGCATTGCGAAAGATGTTGTGGTGAAAGGCCCGGTGATTATCGGTGAAAATTGTGTATTAGAAAATTGTCTTATTGGACCATACGTGACTATTGGTTCTGGATGTGAGATCAAAAATGCACATATAGAAGATAGTATTATTCTGGATAATACGGAGATAGATACAGATTTATTTATTCGCCATAGTATCCTCGGTAAGAATGTGAAAGTAACAAAAAAATCGACTGATGAAGGTCGATCTCTTATGCTTGGTGACAAAAGTATTTTTGAACATTAATGTATTGACGCAGATTGTTTCCTGATTTTTTATAACATACACTGATTAACTCTAGTGTATTTTTAATAATCCAATTTATATAATTTATTTTCTTCATCTTCTGAACTCATATAATAGAGTTCTCTTTGCTGAGTAATAGGAAGTATATATTCTGACTTTATATTTTCGAGAAGTGTGTGACTTACAAAATATCCTGGATTGAATGTTTTTGTTGCGTTGTCTGTCGTATAGACGAGTACTCCATTTTCATCAAGTAGTGCAACAGTATACATTTTTTCACCACCTCTATTGAGAAGGTTTGTTCCACCGTCGTCATAGAGTGCATAGAGTTCCCAGTCTGACCAAATGTTCCATTCTCGTGTATCACGAAGATAGGTAAAATTATTTCCAGGTATGGTGAATCGTTCTGTTTTATCTTTCAAAAATGTAAGTATATACATTATATTATTACCACGTAGTAATGCGCGATTTTCATTGATATCTATAATTTGTTTTAAATCGTCAACATCGTATGTGGCGCTCGTGTATATATTAGATAATGTTTTTGTATTATATGTCCAGATATTTTGTTTGTTATCGATATACCAATGTATCGCATCTGTAGAAGTAACGATACTACGTGATTGGTTGATGGATAATAATTCGATGGTATTGTTAGATCTGGTATAGAGTGGATTGTTGGAAGTAGACTTATTCCACTGAGTTTCAATAGGTGTACTTGCAGAATATGTATATGATATGATGCTATCTGGCTGATTTAGCGAAAGTAAATAAAGTATCGTTTCTTCCTCTTCTTTTACGATAATATAAGCATATGGTGAAAAGGGAGATATGTGTATTTTTGGTTTTTGTGTTGATGCGGTACGCAAGAGAGGGGAGCTTGTCTGTGTTTTTGTGTCAAATGTATGTACTTCGTATAGCATGTCATTGTGTGTGAGTATCAAAAATGTCGTGTGATATGGTGTACCATAGATATGCTGTATTCCAGACAAATCAGATAGTACATGTTCGGGGGAGCTCTTTTTTATGAGCGTAACATCTTTGATATATGTTGTTTGGTTGCTTGAAATAGTAATATCTTTTTCCCATGCGTGATACCCATCTTTTTGAAGTAATATATGATACACACCGGGTGCACGATTGGGGAGGCGCACGGGGAGTGTTTTTTTGATTTGTATTCCATTCAAATAGACTAGGGAGTCCTTTGGTTCTATATCTACACTCAATACGCCTGTTTGTTTTATCTTTTTTTCTTGGAAATCGTACCGATATCCAGCAGTATAAAAAATTATAATAGGAGATAATATAAAGAATGCTAAAAATAGAAAGAGCATGATAGCGCGTCTGAGGGGGCGTGGAATTTGGGCAGTTGTAAGCTTGTGATGAGTATTTTTCACATGGGTTGAAAAAAGTATATAATTGCGGTATAATCATAACGTATTTTAACATTAAAATCAAGTTAAATATGGCTAAATTTATTATAAAAGGTGGAAAAAAATTAAAGGGAACTATTGAAACAAGTACCACAAAAAACTCAACCGTGGCTATTTTGTGTGCATCTCTTATGATCCGTGGCAAAATTACACTTCATGATATCCCTCATATAGAAGAAGTTGATAGATTTCTTGAGATATTAGAGAGCGTTGGGGTAGTTGTCAAATGCATTGGCGAGAATACACTTGTTCTCGATACACGGGTAGATTTGGACATGAGTAATATACACAGACAGGCATGTGAAAATACACGTGCATCTTTGTTGTTACTCGGTGCTTTGGCTGTACGTGAAAAATCATATAGATTATACAAAACAGGAGGTTGCAAGCTTGGTGAACGCACGGTCAAGCCTCACTTATTTGCGTTAGAACAATTTGGTGTTTCTGTTGATTCAAAATTAAAATATTATGATGTAATAAATAAACCACTCAAATCAGCAGATATCGTGATGTATGAATCTGGTGATACGCCGACTGAAAATGCTATCATGGCAGCAGTACTCGCACCAGGAAAAACAACTATAAAATTTGCTTCATCAAATTATATGGTGCAGGATCTTTGTTATTTTTTACAACAAGCTGGGGCAAAGATTGAAGGGGTTGGCACAACAACATTAGAAATTACTGGTGTGAAAAAATTGAAATCAGTAGATTCATATCCTATTATGCCAGATCCTATTGTTGCTATGACGTGGTTGTCACTTGCGATTACGACTCATTCACCACTTACTATTACCAATTGTCCTCTTGATTTTCTCGAATTAGAGCTTGAAAAGTTGCGTGTTATGGGACAAAAATTTATTATAAAAAATAAAAGAAAATCAAAGAATGGTCATTTCAATATAGTTGACATTGTGATAAAACCATCCAATTTGATATCGTTACCAGACAAAATCTATGGACGTCCTTTTCCAGGACTCAATATAGATAATCTTCCTTTTTTTGGTCCCATACTTACCCAAGCAAAAGGGAAAACTCTGATGCACGACTGGGTATATGAAAATCGTGCATTGTATATGCTCGAACTTCAAAAACTGGGTGCCAATATACTACTGCTTGATACACATCGCGTCATGATAGAAGGTCCTACCGTATTGCGAGGAAATGAAATAATGTGCCCTCCGGGGATTCGTCCGGGAATGGTAGTACTCATTACCATGATTGCGGCAGAAGGTAAATCTGTCTTGAGAAATATTTATCCTGTAGAACGAGCGTATGGCGATCTCGTAGAGAGATTGCGTGGAGTAGGGGTGGATATTGAACGTGTTGAGGTTTAATCATTTTAGATTTTTTTTATGAAAAGAAAAACAAAAATTATTGCATATATTTTTAGTCTCGGTATTGTTTTTGTACTAGGTATATTTGTTGGTACATCAAAACAAGTAATGAATACAATTGTAAATGACGAAGGTGTGGTAGAAATAAACAAGGTTATAAGTTTGTATAGTACACATCGTTCATCGGAAGTGAGTTTTGATCAATATTGGGAAGTGTGGGACAAAATAAAAGAAAAACATATCAATCAACCAGTTAATGATGTAGATTTATTTTATGCATCGATAGAAGGATTGGTCGAAGGTCTTCACGATCCGTATTCAGTATATTTTTCACCAGAAAAAGCAGCTGCGTTTGCTGCAGATTTGTCAGGAGAATTTGATGGAATTGGTGCAGAAATAGGATTGCGAGATGGTCAGCTCACGGTCATTGCTCCCTTGTCAAAATCTCCTGCAGAAGAAGCTGGATTACACCCTGGAGATAAGATTTTTGCTATCGATGGCAAAGATATATCTGGTATGAGTCTCGATGAATCAGTGGGTATGATCCGTGGCAAAAAAGGTACGGAGGTCATCTTGTCTATTACGCAAAATGGGTTTAGTACGATGCGAGATGTTTCTATTATACGTGACACAATTAGTGTTCCTACCGTTGATTGGGAGATGAAAGATAATAATATTGTTTATTTACATATTAGTTATTTCAATGAGACTACGTGGCATGAGTTTGATACTGCTGTACGCGATATCTTACTTGCATCGCCTCGTGGTATTGTACTTGATCTCCGTAGTAACCCAGGTGGATATCTTGATACCTCTGTTCGTGTGGCAAGTGAGTGGGTTGACAGTGGGGTGATTGTTTCAGAAAAATTCAATGATGGAGAAGAAAATACTTATGAATCAGAAGGCACACATCGTTTACTCGGTATTCCAACAATGGTTCTCATTGACGAAGGAACGGCATCTGGTTCAGAAATCGTTGCAGGAGCTTTGCAAGATTATGGTATTGCAACGGTGATTGGACAGACTACATTTGGCAAAGGATCAGTACAAGACTTTGAAGTATTGTCTGATGGTTCAGCTCTCAAATTGACTATTGCAAAATGGTATACACCAAAAGGGCGTCAGATTGATGGTATAGGTATTGACCCAGATGAGGCTATCGAAGATATGTTTGTTCAAAAAGAAGGGACTGAAGGGGTGAAAGCTGATGATTATGTTGATAAAGGATTGGAACGAGCCTTGGAATATTTGGGTACGATAGCAAAGTGACCTTCAAATTAAATAAGTTTTTATTATGTGCTCAAGTGCCCATGCGCTTCAGTGCTTATGTGAAGATAAAATATGTTTGGTGGAATTGTAATACATGGAGATGCTGTTGGTCATACATTTGGATACCCTACAGCAAATCTCGATTGTCCAAAAAAAAATGTAAAACATAATCATGGCGTGTACGCTGTATGGGTATATTATAATAAAAAAAAATATCCAGGCGCTCTTGTTATTCAAGAAAAACCATGGAAAGTAGAAGTACATCTTTTGGAGTTCGAAGGGGATTTGTATGGGAAATATTTGGAAGTTGAATTGGTGCAAAAAGCAGGAGAACTTGAACGTATAGACACTGACAAAGAAATGGTAGATAAAATACGAGGAGATATAGATATGATTCGAGAGATTTTGAGATAAATAATAATCAAATTATATGGGATTTGGAGGAGAAAGACATACCCGTGATGGTCAACCAGGTCGTCAATTTTTTGAAGGGTTATCTTTTGACGAAGGTAGAGATGTTTTGAAAAATGGTGAAACTGATCGTGTGTGTGTTGTTGATACACCTAATTCAGGTAAAGGTCTGGAAGCAAAAACACCAATAGAAGTTGGTCGTTCAATTTTTTGTGCGCATGGTACTACTGTCGTTTTGCTTCCTGATGAAGAAGGCTCTTATGTGACTCTTGATGAAGAGCGAGATAAAGGAGGTATCCCACTTCACAAAAGTTCTTTTAAAAATAGACCTGATTTATGCTTACCAGATTCAATATGTATAGGAAGAGTAGGTTTACGTCAGGCTTTATTAGACAGGCATCTTGGTGTGAATTTTACTCCGCATGATTGGGAAGTCTTAAAACAATATCCTCGTCAAGGTTTATATACAGATGCTAATAGATTTCTTAATCCTGATCCAGAAAATCCTTTGCGCTATCTCAATCATTCATGTGACCCAAATGCAAGACGTCTAGGATCTTATGCTTTTGTTGCGGCAAGAAACATCGAAAAAGGAGAACCTATTACGGCTGATTATTCATTGCTTGAAACAAATCCAGATTGGCGTATGGCATGCGCCTGTGGTAGTCCAAATTGTCGTCATGAAATAAGAAGCGTTCAATCTTTACTTCCTTCACAAATTAAATTTACTTGGGATGATATGCCATTATTTATGCAAGATATATATTTGGAATCTATGCGAGATAAAGATCTTAGCGATGATGAAAAGGCTATCTTGAAAAAATTGGAAACAATAAAAGCTGTAATATAAAAATATATACATGAACTCAAAACGATTTTGGTTTATAGGTATGATTATAAGCGGTTTGGTATTTTTTGCCACAACTATTTTTTTTGTATATTCAACTTATTATGTATTGGAATCTGATACTGATACATCAGAAACAATAATTGACTCGTCTATTCCTCTTGAGCCTATAGAAATACCTCATGAAGATATTCAAGAGTATGTACCAGAACCCACACCACCACCTGAATCACCAAAACGTAGTGCGCGTATAAAAGCAGTGGGGGATATGATGCTTGATAGAACCGTATATACACATACACTGAAGGCAGGTGATTTCAATCATCCATTTGCATTGATTTCTTATCTCTTGCAGGATGCGGATTTGACTGTAGGAAATTTGGAAGGTGCGATTACCGATTTCACATCTATCGCCAATGGGACGGGTGGACAGCGTTTTTATTTTACGTTTTCACCCAAGTTTGTTGCGCCATTGACACAGTATTTTGATGTGGTGAGTTTTGCCAACAATCATACTCTTAATTTTGGTGTAGAAGGATTGCTTCAATCGCGTGCGTATTTCGATGAATCTGGTCTTGCGTATTTTGGTAGTCCAAATAATAACGTAGATAATCTATCTGTTATTGTAGAAAAAAATGGTATTTCATTTGGATTTGTAGGATTTCATGAGTTAGTTGGATACGGTTTTGATGATGTGTTGACCGAAGTAAAAAGACTTCGTCCCGATGTGGATGTACTCATTGTATATCCTCATTGGGGTGCTGAATATATCACAACGAATCCTACATCTGCACAGACGAGAGAAGGTCATGCACTTATTGATGCGGGTGTCGATATGGTGATTGGTACTCATCCTCATGTTATTCAACCGATTGAAATATACAAAAACAAAGTTATTTTTTATAGTTTGGGGAATTTCATTTTTGATCAATATTTTTCAGAAGAGACACAACAAGGTCTTGCATTAGATATTGATGTTACAGAAAATGAAAATAATAGTTTTGATTTTATCTATCATATTATTCCTATTCGCGTAAATGAAAAAAGTCAGCCACATATAGCTGACGAGGAGGAAACTAAATTGATACTTGAACAGTTGGCAAGATATTCTATTGTTACGTCTACGTTAGTTATTAGTATTAATAATGGGGTTATTGATTTGTAGTAGGTAAGTTATTTGGATTCTAATTTTTAATACAACAAAACTTGAAATTTCATTGAAGATGTAAAAATTAAGATACAAAAACCCCGTGAGGGGTGATATAATATAGGCAGGCACTTTAGTGCCTGTAAATAATACAAATAAAATGAAAAAGTCCCCGAGGGACGATACAGAGAAGTCTTTCATCCCTCTGGGACTGATATAATTATTTTGTCTTCTTTCAGGCACTCCGCCAATTGGGCGGACAAGTCACGTGCCTGGCTACATTATCTAGTCCCTCTGGGACATTTTTCTTATGCTCTTGATTGTTGTATTAGATTCTTGAAACTCATTATAATTATTTTGTAAATTATATTTTGTCTCAAAAAATTACACTCTATCAACCCAATGTTCATCTACTTCAACTTCTAGCTCAAGGAAGATTTTTTTATTCAAGGCTTGTTCGAGTTCTACACGCGCCATATGACCGATTTCTTTTATTTTTTGTCCGCCTTTGCCGATGATAAGTTTTTTGTATCGTTCTTGATTGGTGAGGATGCGTGCAGAAATAACAAATACATCTGGTTTTTCTTCAATATTGTCTACTTCAACCATTACAGAATAAGGGACTTCTTTATCAAGAACAGAAAATGTTTTTTCACGAATAATTTCAGCAATCCAAAATGATTCGTTTACATTGGTTATTTGTCCTCCTTCATACATGAGGTGATTTTCAATATCTTCTGGTATAAGTTCCATTACTTTTTCTTTTAGTGGGGTGATATGACGAGCTTTCACTGCTGACAATAAGTGCATTGAGTTAAAATCTTTTTCCCATGCTTCGTATTGTTCTTGATGTTTGCGTTCTTGTTTAGGTAAGTCTGATTTATTTATAACAAGGATTTTGGGAATATCAAGATGGCGGATAAGGCCATATGTATAGCGTTCCTCATCACCAATTTCACGTGTTGGATCCACTACATACAAAATAATATCTACTCCAACAAGAGCTTCTTTTGCTTTTTCAATGAGTTTGCCAGTAAGACGACTTTTCTTTGTTTTGAATATTCCAGGAGTATCTATAAAGATAATTTGTCCTTCAGGCATATTTACAACACCATGAATAATATCGCGCGTCATTTGAGCTCGAAAGCTGGTAGCGGCGATTTTGGTACCAACAAGAGTGTTGAGAAGAGTTGACTTGCCAACATTACTGCGTCCTATGAGAATAGCGAAACCTGATTTCATAATTTTTAAGGGTTTTAAGGTGATTGGGGTCTCTGAGGTCGTTAAAGACTTTATAGACCTTAACCACCTTACAGACCTCATGATATCATGCCCTTGCCTTTTTTTCAAGGTCTGTGCTACAATAAAACCATATGAGAGTTATATTATTAAAAGACGTCCCTGGAACGGGCAAAAAAGGTGATATTAAGGAAGTCGCTGATGGTTTTGCGCGTAATTTTCTTATAAAAAAGAATCTTGCTAAAATGGCAACCAAAGATGCTGTGGATAGAGTACAAGCACAGGAAAAAAAGAAAGCAAAACTTGCTGAACAAGATCTCAAATCACAACAAAAAACATGTGCCAAGCTTGATGGTGCAGAAATTGAAGTATCTGGTAAAACAAGCGACGGAGGTACATTATATGCATCTATTGGACCAGAAAAAATTGTTAGTGAAATCAAACGACAGTTAGGTATCTCAATAAATAAAAAACAAGTAAAAACATCTCAAATAAAAGAGACCGGGGAATATACTATACGGATTATGTTTGATCACGGGCTTGAATGTGATTTACGACTCACTGTCTCACAAGAATAAATAGTCCCTCCAGCTCTGGAGGGATTTTTATTTTTGTGGTATACTGTTGTTTGTTGATTATTTATGGATTACATATAATTATTACTTATATACTATTTCCTTATTAATAATTTAGAAAAATATATGAATAAGAAAATTGGGTTTGATACAGATAAATATCTTGAGGCTCAAAAAGAAGCAATTATAAATAGAGTAGGTAAGTTTGAAAAACTTTATTTAGAATTTGGAGGTAAACTTTTTCATGATGGACACGCAGCTAGAGTTTTGCCGGGATATAGACCTGGCGCAAAGATAGAATTGTTGAAACAACTTGGTGATATTGATGTTATTTATTGCGTGAGTGCAAAACATGTAGAAAATGGAAAAGTGAGAGGGGATTCAGGCCTAAGCTATGATTTACAAACCTTAAAAGAAATTAGAGATATTACAGAATTTGGATTGGATGTAAAATATGTTGTAATTACGCGTTGTGAAAATGAATCTTCCATAGTTCAATTTAAGAGAAAACTAGAACGTAAAGGTCTTGATGTTTATGTACATCATGAAATTCCAGGATATCCAAATGACATTGAAAAAGTATTGAAAGGATATGAACAAGAATCATTTGTTCCTACTGATAAAAAATTGACCATTGTAACTGGTGCCGGAGGTAATTCTGGGAAGATGGCTACTTGTCTTAGTCAAGTGTATAGTGAAAGAAGCAGGGGAATAAAAAGTGGATATGCAAAATTTGAAACTTTTCCTATTTGGAATTTGGATATTGATCATCCTATTAATATTGCATACGAGGCAGCAACAGCAGATTTGCTTGATGTGAATATGATTGATCCATTTTATCTAAAGGCTTATGGTAAAAAGGCAGTAAATTATAATAGAGATATTGAAAATTTTGATATTCTAATTGCTATAATGAAAAAAATTACTGGTGAAGATGATCCATTTGGTTATAAATCCCCAACTGATATGGGCGTAAATATGGCTGAAAAAGGAATAATAGATGATGACGTTTGTTCAGAGGCTGCTAAGCAAGAAATTATAAGCAGGTATTTTAAATATAAAAAATATTATGCTGAAGGGATTGAAGTTCGTGAGACTTTGGAAAAAATGGAAAGTATTTTAGAGAAAATGCATCTTAAGGCAGAAGATAGGGCTGTAGTTTTACCAGCCAGAAAAGCAGCTGAAGAAGCTACTGAACAAGAGGACAAAGGAAATAAAGGTATTTATTGTGGGGCTGCATTGGAACTGCCAGATGGGCAAATTGTTGCAGGAAAAAATTCACCATTGCTTCATGCAGAATCATCAGTAGTTTTAAACTCCATAAAAATTCTTGCAAATATTCCTGATGACGTACATCTTCTTCCTCCGTCAGTTATACAAGATATCAATTATCTTAAAATAAATGTTTTGGGAGAAAAGACAGAAAGTCTTAATTTAGAAGAGACACTAATTGCCTTGTCAGTGAGTAGATCTACAAATCCAACAGCAGATATTTGTATTAAAAAATTGAAAGATTTGAAAGGTTGCGAATTTCATACAACACATGTGTTAAGCAAGGGAGATGAGGCAGGAGCAAGAAAGCTGGGTCTACATGTTACAACAGATGTACAAGTAAATGTAAAATTTTAAATTAATTATTCATACCCCATTAGCTTGTTTTAGGATAAGTTGATGGTCTTTTTATTTTTAAAATATGAAAAACAAGGTCAAAAAACACAAGTTTATATTCGTAGTCGGTGGTGTTTTATCAGGAGTAGGCAAGGGTGTAACATCAGCGTCTATTGGGGCTATTATGAGAGCCAAAGGTTTTTCTGTTACTGCATTGAAAATTGATCCTTATATAAATGTAGATGCTGGTACCATGAATCCCATAGAACATGGTGAAGTTTTTGTTACTGATGATGGTGATGAGACTGATCAAGATATGGGAAATTATGAACGTTTTTTGGATATGAATTTGAATTCAGAAAATTATATGACAACTGGGCGTGTGTATTTGAGCGTTATTGAAAATGAAAGATCCATGAAATATAAAGGGCATTGTGTTCAGGTAGTTCCACATATTCCAGAAGAAATTATACGACGAATCCACAACGCATCTGAAAAAGACAATGCAGATATTACTATTATTGAGATTGGCGGTACAGTAGGTGAATATGAAAATATTTTATTTCTCGAGGCTGCTCGCATGATGAAACTAAAAGACCCAGACAGCGTGGCAGTAATACTTGTTAGTTACTTACCCGTTCCTTCTCATTTGGGAGAAATGAAAACCAAGCCGACACAGCATGCATCTCGTGTATTAAATCAGACTGGATTGCAAGCTGATATTATTGTTGCACGCGGACCAATGGAACTTGATAAACCACGTCGTGAAAAATTAGCAACATTTTGTGGAGTATCAAAAGAAAATTGTATTTCTGCTCCAGATGTTTCTTCAATTTATCAGATTCCTGTAAAAATGTCAGAACAGCAAATTGGAAATAAAATTTTGAAAGCTTTAAAAGTTAGGACACGGAAAACTAATTTGTCAGAATGGAAAAATTTTGTAAAGAAAATAGATAATGCAAAAAAAGAAGTAAAAATTGCAGTGGTAGGAAAATATTTTGGAACTGGTAATTTTACATTGGCTGATTCATATATTTCAGTTATTGAAGCATTAAAGCATGCATCATGGTATCATAATGCAAAACCAGTTTTGGATTGGGTTGATAGTGGGGAATTAGAGAAAAATCCAAGCAAGTTAAAAAATTTAAAAAAATATGACGGTATTCTCGTTCCGGGTGGATTTGGTACACGTGGTGTTGAGGGGATTATAAAAGTAATACAATTTGCTCGTGAAAATAAAAAACCATATCTTGGAATTTGTTATGGCATGCAACTCGCTAGTGTTGAATTTGCTAGAAATGTTTTGAAAAAGAAAAAAGCAAATACAGTTGAAATGGATGAATCTACATTAGAACCAATTATACATATTAATCCAAATCAAGCAGACAATGTTAAAAATAATAAATATGGTGGCACTATGCGTCTTGGAGCATATGACTGTGCACTTCGTCATGGAAGTAAAGCACAAAAAGCATATGGCACAGATATGATTTCAGAACGTCACAGACATCGTTATGAATTTAATAATGAGTATCGTGATGAGGTAGATAAAGCAGGCTTACAAGTTGTAGGAGTTAATCCAGAATCAGATCTTGTTGAGATTGTAGAATTAAAAAATCATCCATTTTTTATAGGAGTTCAGTTTCATCCAGAATTCAAATCTCGTCCTATGAGACCACATCCTTTGTTTAGGGATTTTGTAGGGGCTACAATCAAGAAGAGTTCATAGTTCGGAGTTCATAGTTTGTAGTTGAAAAAATCGCTTAAATAAGCGATTTTTTGGTGTATATACTTGACAAAACTGTAATATTATGCTAGGATAAGTCGTTATATATAAAGTAAATGTCAGGTAACAAGTGCGTGATTTTTCGCGTATTTATTACCCGGCACTTATGCCGTGGTACACCGCTCAAAGGAGCACCACATGAAGACGGTTTTTCGTTTTCTCTTCGCGGTCGTCATGGCCGTCCTCATCAACCTCAACCCCACGACCGCTTTGGCCGGTGGGCCGATGGACGACTTCCAGCTGACGCAGGCCGTCATGGACCTGTATGTGCAGGTGGAGATTGCGCAAGCGCAAGCGCAGATCGCGACCAAGCGCATGGTCAACTTCCACAAGCTTCAGGAGGTCAAGATCGCCGACCTCACGGCCGAGCTCGACGCCGTGAAGGCTCAGCTCGCGAACGCCCAGCAGGCGCTCGAGTGGGCTGGCACGATGATGTACCTCATGCCCGCGCCGACGTCCAAGGACCCTGCCGATCCGCTCACGATCGCGCGTCCGATCATGGCACCAAACATCCACCTAACCAACACCAAAATCAATCTGTTCGAGCTCGGCGCCATGGTCATCCCGATGGATGGTGACGGCGACGGCGAAAAGGACTGGCTCCTGCTCGGCGCCGACGTGCACATCGACGGGGGGATCACGACAGCCACTGGACCACTCTCGCGCATGACGGTCGTCCAGAACGGGATCGATTCGTCGTACCTACTCGTGAGTGGGAACGTCCGGTTCGCTAACAACGTCCTGGTCGACCAGGACATGTCGGTCATGGGATGCTTCGAGCAGACTGGGTCGTGTCTCGTGCCCGAGTGCACGACCGACGCGGACTGCGACGACGGCGACCCGTGCACGAGCGACACCTGCGCCTACGCGCCGGAGATCGACGGCTACGCCTGTAACTTCGCTTACAAGGGGGAGGCGGCGTGGTGTGGGAACGCCGGCCAGTGCTTCGACGGACTCTGTGTCGAGATCTTCGAGTGCACGACCGACGCGGACTGCGACGACGGCAACCCGTGCACCGCTGGGCAGTGCAAGGATGGGGTGTGCTACCAGTACCCCCTGAATATGCTCTACCCGGAGGAAGCTGTGGCTCTGTGCGATGACGAAGACCCCTGCACTGATGACTACTGTTCGCCACAGTTGGGTGCTTGCACCCATGTCTTCCAGTCGTACGCCATCGGGTGCGAGAAAGACTGCGAGTCCGGCGAGCACTGCGACGACGGTGAGGCCTGCACGACTGACTTCTGCTCGGGTGGCTCCTGCGTGAACAACTGGGCATCTTACGGTTCGCTGTGCGATGATGGCAACGCATGCACGGTCGACGACAGGTGCAAGATGGGCGTATGCACAGGCACAGCCATGGACTGCGACGACGGGAACGCCAGTACGCTCGACTACTGCGTCGACGGCGTCTGCATGAACGAATGATCCGCGTTCGCGCGGGTCATCGAGGGAGGGCCTTCCGGTCGTGAACCGGGAGGAAACAATCTGCGAACGGCTATCTGTGAAGATACCCGTTCGCGCCTCGATTATTTTCTTATCAAGTTGATAAGAGTGTTGAGAGGTATCTATATCAATTAGAAATCGCTTTGAAAGAGGTGATTTTTTTATTTATATTTCATATTGACAAAAATATACTAATATGCTATGTTTTTATATCATAACTTTATTAGAAAGGTTTTGCTGTTTATTTATATTTGTAAATAAACAGGAGAACCTTTGGACAGTGTTGTTCATGGGTTTGACTCCGATGATGTTTGTGGTGCACAAAGGGGCTCTCATGCGCCGATTCCTCAATTTCGTGGTCCTGGCCGTCATGGTCGTGATCTTCTCCTTTTCCTTCAACCATTCCGCCAGCGCTAGCGCCCCCGCGACGCTCGAGGGTCTCGCGAAGAAGGTCGAGACGCTGGGCAGTCGGTTGACATACGCTCTCGACAAGATCAGGGATCTGAAAAGCGAGGTCGATCAGCTCAAGGACGAGAACAGCGCGCTCGAGGCGCACGTGGCGAACGTGGTCAATGACCTGGCCACGTACCAGCAGTACGTGGAGGAGGAGTTCGGTCACGCGCGAGACGTGACCAAGTACTTCATGGTGGACGTCTCCGGCACATCCTACTACAACACCGTGGTGAGTGTCTTGACACATTTCGTCGCGGAGTTCGACATCACTGCGAAGCGGGATCTGAAAGCCGTCGGCGAGATTTCGGGCACTTGTCTCAAGGGAGTTCCGTACTGCCCCGACGGGGCATGCTCCTACGACAGGCAGTGCCTGGATAACAAGCCAGGCACGGACGATTATTGTTCGTGGGACGGCGTCGACAGTGACGCCCTGACCTCCTGCATCCACGAGCCGAACGGCGAGTACGTGGATTGCGTCACCAGCGTCGAGTGCGACGACGGCGACCCGTGCACCTACGACACCTGTGGGCTTCACCCCGCGGAGGTTCCGTGGATGGGTGACAGCTCCGTCTGTTACCACTACAACAACGACGCCCTACCCGGCTGTGGCGAATAGCTCGGGCAGGGCTAGTCGAGGGAGGATTGACCGGTTCGTCTAATCGGATCGGTTGAACAATTCATCGAGCAGGACTAGCTGTGAAGCTACTCCTGCTCGCCTCGATTATTTTCTTATCTAGATAGATGAGGAAGTTGAGAGGTGTATGAGGAATCGCTCAGTTGGGCGATTTTTTGATAGAAAATTCAAGATTGTTGTTCCGTCCTATCGGACGTGAACTAAGATTATTTTTGCCTAATGGCAAAAAAGATTAAAAGATTGTTTTTTTAAATTACAATTTGGTTGTGAAAACACAATCTTTTAGTCTTTTCCGACATAGTCGGAAATAATCTTGAGCACAGACCGATAGGTCTGGCGACAATCTTGAATCTTTAGTTCTGAAGTGATACAGTAAGTATACGCGTATTAGGAAAGGGATTCCTCGACGCCCTGCCGTACTTCGTCGGCATGGTTGCTCGGAATGACAGTGGACTATGACGACAAAATCCAGCTACAACATATATGACTCTACGAGCAAAGCATGGGATGCGATGTACCATGCTATTGAGTCTGCGAAAAAATCAGTATACTGGGAAGTATATATTCTTGTTGATGAAGGAACTGGCTTAGATTTTTTTGAGTTACTCAAAAGAAAAGTTGTGGAAGGTCTTGATGTAAAGTTAGTTATAGATTATTGGGGAAGTTTTTGGTTGTCAAAAAAGAAAATAGAGGAACTACGAGATGTGGGTATAGATGTTAGATTGTTTCAACAAAAGAAAAATCCTGTGCGTGGGATTCGTGATTGGCTTATGAAACGTACACATCGTAAAATTTTAATTATAGATGAAAATATTGGATTTATTGGTGGGGTAAATGTGAGTAAAGAGACAAAAGATTGGAATGATATACATATGATGGTACGAGGAAAAGTCGTACGATCTCTTCTTCGTTCATTTGCCAAGTCATATATTATGTGTGGTGGGGATAAATGTAATGTGAAACGTTTTTTGAAATACACCTATCGTGTTACACATGACCAAATAGATTTTGTATATGATACGTCTACTGAAAAATATTCGCATGCACGAAAAAAATATACTGAAGCACTTTTGAAAGCACGTGAACGTGTAATACTTTTTTCACCATATTATTTTCCTGACAAACAGTTGCTCAAGGCTATGTGGCAGGCACGAAAACGTGGAGTAAAAATTGATTTACTTATCCCACTTCGTACTGATCTGCGTATAGCTCAGTATGCGGCGTACGCATGGTTTTCCTTACTTCATCTCAAGGGTGTCAATATTCATCTGAGCAAGAAGATGATGCACGGTAAGGGTGTAGTTGTAGATGATGATTGGGCTATGATTGGCAGTAGTAATCTTGATCATACCAGTTTCTATTACAGTGAAGAAGCAAATGTGCGGTTGCGTGACAAGAAGATGGTCAAGAAATTGAAGCGGGTGCTTGAAAGATGGATGAAAGATTCAACATCGTTTGATAATGTAGCGTGGGAAAAACGAGGTGCGTGGGAACGGACTAAAGAAAAGATTGCAACCAAGTTATATAAGATGTGGTTTAAAATTAAATAGTTATAAATGATTCGGATTATTTATATTATGTTACAAAATAATGTACAACCATTAGCACACAAAATGCGCCCGAAGAATTTTGAAGAATTTGTTGGACAAGATGAAATAGTTGGCAAGGGTAAATTGCTTCGAAAGCTTATTGAAAATGATGAGTTGTCTTCGCTTGTGTTTTGGGGACCACCAGGGGTCGGTAAAACAAGTCTTGCTCACATCATAGCCGAGCAAACTAAAGCTCGGTTTGTTGCTTTGTCAGCAGTTGAGAGTGGTAAAAAAGATTTGATGAAAGCAGTCAGTGAAGCGAAACAAGTTACAGTAGAAACTGGACAAAAGACTGTACTTTTTATTGATGAAATACATCGTTGGAGTAAAGCTCAGCAAGATGCCTTGTTACCTTATGTAGAAAAAGGAGTCATTATCCTTATCGGCGCGACAACTGAAAACCCATCTTTTGAAATTATTGGTCCACTTTTATCACGATCGCGTGTATTTATTTTGAAATCACTTGAAACTGAAGATATAGTGGCATTGGTTAAGCGTGTTTTGAAAGATAAAGATAGGGGGCTTGGAAAATATGAAATTAAGATTAATGATGAAACCTTGGAATTACTTGCAGAGTTAAGCGGTGGAGATGCGCGGACGGCTTTGAATGGATTGGAATTATCGGTAAAATCGAAGGGACTTGAAAAGTTTCCTCCCCTTTTAGGGGAGGGTCAGGGAGGGGTCTCGCGTGTTGTAAAAAAAGAAAACATACAAGTCGGGAGAGAAAATAATCAAAAAAATAAAAAATCAAACGATATTGCTAAAACTGAGACCTCCTCCCAACCTCCCCCTACGAGGGGGAGGAGTATTTTTCTTACAAAAGAAGATATAAAAGAAGCTTTACAGCGAACACATTTGGTGTTCGATAAAAAAGGTGAGGAATTTTATAATATTATTTCAGCATTACACAAGTCAATGAGAGGTTCAGATGCAAATGCGTCTTTGTATTGGCTCGCACGTATGCTTGAAGGTGGAGCAGATCCGCTGTATATTGCGCGTCGTGTATTACGTTTTGCAAGTGAAGATATTGGTATGGCAAATAGTGAGGCAATGATTCAGGCAAATACTGCGTTTGATGCATGCCATAAGATTGGGTATCCAGAATGTAGTGTGCACTTGGCGCAAGCTGTGGTATATTGTGCCAAATCAAAAAAATCTAATCTTTTGTATAGTGCGTATGGAAAAGCAGCAAAGGACGCTGGTAGTACTTCCCATCTTGGAGTACCTATTCATCTGCGCAATGCACCGACAAAGTTTATGAAGAATATTGGTTATGGAAGGGATTATAAATATACGCCAGATTTTAAAGATGAAGATGCAAAACAGGATTATTTGCCAAAGGAATTGAAGGGGAAGGATTATTTTAAGAAGTAGTACCTGTCATCCTGAGTGAAACGAAGGATCTTTCCTAAGGTAATTTGTTTTATATTATAAATTATTGATTTAAATAAAAATTGTACTAGGAAAGATCCTTCACTACGTTCAGGATGACATAATGTATGTATGCAAAAACTATTACTCCACACCTGCTGTGCTCCATGTAGCATCGCAATTATAGACGAATTAAAAGATCAGTATGATTTGACTGTATTTTTTTATAATCCAAATATTCATCCAGAAGAAGAATATTTAAAAAGAAAAAAAGAGGTTGTGAGGGTTTGTGAAGAGTGGGGAGTGGAGATGATTGATATGGAAAAACCCCCTCAGCCCGCCTTCGAGGCGAGGTATCTCCCCCTACAAGGGGGAGACCATATGGTGAATTATGGGCAAGATATTTGGGTTGACAATATGAAAGGATTTGAACAAGAGCCCGAAGGTGGGGTTCGGTGTTCAAGGTGTTTTGCAATGCGCCTCAAAAAAACAGCGCAGTATGCTGCAGAACATGAATTTGATATATTTTCGACAAGTCTCACCAGTGGGCGAAATAAAAAATCAGATGTTATATTTCCGATTGGTAGATCTTTTGCAGACAAGTATGATGTAGAATTTTTAGAAGAAGATTGGAAGAAAAATGGCAGACAAGAAAAAGGAAAAAAGATGATTGAAGAGCGTGGAATTTATAGACAGGATTATTGTGGGTGCATTTTTTCACGTAACACATGACACATAACACGTATCACGTAGCACGTAACATATAATTAAAAAATAGCCAGTAGGCTATTTTTTAATTAGTTCCGTTTTTAATATTTTCTATTATTTTCCTAATGTCTCCTTCAAAATGCCAGTAGGTAAGTGAGTCTTCATCAAAGGGGTTGGTATGAATATGCCAAACTCCTTCGGGCTCTATGCGGAGCTTATCATCTTTTTTGAGTAGGTAATTAGTTCCTTCGGGTTTAACAAAAATAATCATCACACATTTTCCTTCTATTTGGATTAAATTTTCAATTCCACCTAGTCTATTGTGAATTGTGAGTGATGTGTGAGGTTTTAGTTTCAAATAACCGACGCTTTTTTCTTTAGTTGATTTTCCTAAATAAAAAGCACCTTGTTCGATTGGAATTTTTTGACATGTAGATATATGTTGCATAATTATTTTTTTAATCTGCTAAAATGATTTCGTGTTTGAAATGTTGTTCTGCGAAGTGTACTTTTTTTTCTATTTCTTCTTTTGTGTAAGTTTGATTTGAAACGAGTAGTTTGTCATCGTCATCTTCTAGTCTATGGACGATACCTATGCATGTACCTTGTGCTTCTTCGAGTGGTTCTATGCTGTCGAGAAAATATGCATCTAGGTTGTCTCCATCGGGTGCTTGTGTCCCAGGTACAAAACCATAGTTGATTTCGTATTTAGTTCCTTTGTACATCGTTCCAGCGGCTTGGTCAATTTTTATTTCCAATTTTTTTCCAAGGAATTTTTTGCATAGTGCTAAGGATTTCGATTCTCCTGGCGCATAAGAAATCATCTTTGCTCCAACAGTGTGTGTGACTTCTCGTCCGTCATCAATATGTGTTATTTCCACATTATGTACATGATATTTTGCCAGTAAGTCCTTTATCTTTTCCGGCCATTCAATAATACAAATAGTATCCTTATCACCAAGATAATCTTCTATACCAATTTCAACGAGTTGCCTTTCGTCTTCAAGCCTGTATGTATCAATATGAACTAAACATTTGACATTTGACATTTGACATTTGATATCATATATATTCATCAATGTGAATGTAGGACTAACTATTTCTTCAATACCAAAGTAACTTGCGATTCCTTTGGTCATCGTTGTTTTACCCGCCCCAAGGTCTCCATGTAGTAATACAATATCACCGCCGGTGAGTTGTGAAGCGAGTTGTTTTCCAAATGCAATTGTTTCAATATTTGACGTAAGTGTTTTTTTCATATATGCTACATTGTATAGGAATTTTTATTTTTTTGCAATATGCAGGAAGAAAGAATATTTACAGATACGGGAACACTAATTACCCTTTATCCAGACGCCTGTCGTGTGGTTATTCTTTTTGGTAGGGATAGTAAAGATTTTAAAGAAGTAATAGATCAAGCAAAATGGGTTGAAAAGACATTAGACGAATTTCATGTGCTTCATAAAAAAAATAAATTTCGTGTATTGGTTGATTTTGACAAGATGACAAAGCCACAATTACCAATAGAAGCACGAGATATTTATCTTAGGGCTATAAAAAAATCTTATGTTACCAAAGTTGCATTAGTAGCAGATGCTATTAATTATTCTAAATTACTTCCTTTGCTTGTTGTTTTTAGATTTGGTCGTAGGAAAATTCGTTTTTTTATAAGTTATCCAAATGCAAGCAAGTGGCTTGGATGGAAATAGCAAATAATTTCATATAAAAAAAAATACCTGTATTTTACAGGTATTTTTTTTATTATAATTCTGGATAAAGTGGGAATTTTGACGTGAGTTCTTTTACTTCTTGCTTAATCTTATTCAAAATTTCTTCGTCAGTGTGATTCATAAGTGCACGGTGTATAAGGTCAGCCACTATTTCCATTTCAGATTCTTTCATTCCCCGTGTTGTTAGTGCAGGTGTGCCTAGTCTAATACCAGATGGATCAAAAGGGGATCGCGTATCATCGGGGATCATATTTTTGTTTACGGTAATTCCTGCTTTATCCAATGCTTTTTCTGCTTCTTTGCCAGACAATCCTTTTGGAGTTACGTCTATAAGAAGTAGATGATTGTCAGTTCCACCAAAGCAGAGGTTATATCCAAGTGAATCAAATTTGTGTTCAAGCACTTTTGCATTTGCTTTTATTTGTTTTGCATATATTTTGAATTCAGGCTCAAGCGCTTCTTTGAATGCGATAGCTTTAGCAGCAATATTATTTTCATGAGGACCGCCTTGAAATCCAGGAAAAACTGATTTGTCTATACGTTTTGCAAATGCTTCTTTACACATGATCATACCTCCACGAGGTCCGCGAAGTGTTTTGTGTGTTGTCGTGGTTATCACGTCAAAAATTGGTACTGGATTGTTCATTTCACCTCCAGCAATAAGTCCTGCAATATGTGCAATGTCAGCCATAGTCATGGCGCCAACTTCATCAGCAATTGCTTTTATTTTTTCATATTCAATTTCACGAGAGTATGCACTATAACCAACTAAGATTAATTTTGGCTTATGTTCTAGCGCCATTGCTCGCAAGTTATCTAAATCAATTTTTCCATTCGTATCAGTTTTATATCGTACAAAATTAAAAACTTTTGTCATGTGCGTGACAGGATGACCGTGTGTGAGATGGCCACCGTGAGATAAATCCATACCAAGAATTGTATCTCCTGGTTTAAGTAATGCAAAATATACCGCAATGTTTGCTGGTGCGCCAGATAAGGGCTGTACGTTTACATGATCTGCACCAAAAATTTCTTTTGCTCTATCAATTGCAAGTTGTTCTATCTCATCAATAAATTCGCATCCACCATAATAGCGTTTACCTGGATAACCTTCTGAATATTTGTTAGTTAGAATAGATCCAAGTGCTTCAAGTACGGCAGGAGATACGAAGTTTTCACTCGGTATCATTTCAAGTCCTTCTTCTTGGCGCTGGAGTTCTTTTGTAATAGATTCTTTTATTTGTGGATCAAATGTTTGTATATTTTGTTTATTCATAAGATTTTTTGTTTATTTTTTTTAAAGTAATCTGTGTCCCATTGGCTATAATTTAAAAAAATATTACAACATATTTTTTATATCATTAATTATTTCAAAAACATTTTCGGTACAATTTTCAGGCAAATCATTAATATCATACCAACCCCATTCTACGGTTTCTGCTCCTGGATTTACGTCTCCGATTCGTTTTGCGAGATAGTGTACCAAAATAGCGTACGATTCTTTTTCCTGTCGTTTGACGATAAGTGTACGTAAAGGTCTAATAATTTCAATATCAATACCCATTTCTTCTTTTGCTTCGCGTATGCACGTCTCTTCGAGTGGAATATCAAAATCATCGACTGTCCCACCAGGAAACATAAAATAAGGGCTTTCTACCCCATCTGATTTTATTTCTCTATTGAGCAAGACTTTTCCATCCTCTATGATGACTGGTCCCGCAGCTACAATGGTATCTTTTGGTAGTTCCATATCAGTTGATTTTAAGCATTTTTTAGAGTATGATTAGTGTATCATTTTTGAACATTTCAGGCAAATTACTATGTCATGGATAACATATGCTTTACTTACTCATTTTTTCTGGTCACTTACAAATATTGGTGAAAAGTTTTTAGTTGATAAAAAATTTAAGAATCCATATGTCTATGCTGTGGTAGCAATTTTTGCTGGAACGGTAGGATTATTTATTATTCCTTTTGTAGATTTTTTTGTTCCAAGTTTTGAAGTACTTGCGTGGATTTTTTTTGGTGCTTTGTCATTTTTTGTAGGGATTTTATTTTATGTAAAAGCTATACAAATAGAAGAGATAAGTCGAATAAATGTTTTTTGGAGTTTTATTCCTTTGTTTTCTTTATTTGGAGGATGGATTTTCATAGGTGAACATCTTAGTTTTATTCAGATTTTTTCTTTTATTTTTCTTTTTTTAGGTGGCTTTGTTTCTTCACTTCATGCCAAGAGTTTTGGTAGATTTTCTTTGTCACCGGCTTTTGCACTCATGTCTTTTGCTTGTGTATTTTTTGCATCCTACAATATTATAATACGTTATGTGTCTTTAAATTTTGTTATTCCTTTTTCTATTGTTTTTGTTTTTATTACAGCATCTTTATTAATTGTCAGTTTATTTTCCTTTTTTTCAAGAAAATTTAGAGATGATTTCAAAAAAGAAAGTAAAAATTTTTTAACTCTCAAAATTTTATTTGTTGTTATTTTTATAAATATTTTGAGTAAAGTTGGTTTATTCTTCAATATCAAAGCTATTTCACTTGGTCCAATAGCACTGGTAAATTCCTTGGAAGGTTCACAAACTATCATGGTATTTATTATGACTATTTTATTAACAATATTCTTCCCCAAAATAGTTAAAGAAGAAATTGACAAGAAAAATGTATTACTCAAAATCGGAGCTATTTTACTGATGGTAGTGGGTGTGGTAGTATTAAGTATGAATTAACATAAACATTATGTCAGAAATACGACGACCATACTTAGAAAATTTACAACCTCTTCCAAAGGATGTTGGTTCTGGTAGAGAAAAACCAGGGGATGATCTCGTTGAAGAGCGATATGATATGTTACAAGATGAATGGGATCGGTGGAAAGAGGCTTCAAAAGCTGAGGAATTTGATGTGATTAACATACTTGATCACATGGGTTTTTTTAATGTAAATGAAAAAGGTAAACGAATATATACAGATGATGAGTTACAAGCATGTATAAATAATGATGAAACAGCAAATGAAGAAGCATTGTTTGATTTGTTTATGCGAGAAGCTGAGAGACGATCCTTATTGAATGATGAAGGATATTCTCCTACTACTGATTTATTTGAAAAGCCAAATGAGAGAAAAAGAGAATTTTCTGTGCCAAAACCTGTACAATTGGATTTTGTGGTTTTTCCTCCAAGCGATAGACCGAGTATACAGACGGGGAGTGGAGCAGGTGTGGAACGATGTGAAAATATGGATTTAAAAAATACATTTAGGAAGTGGCTCAGAGATACAGGTGTGTTATATGAAGAGAAAGGATCTGCCCCAATACAGAATCGTGATACTGAGACAATGCGAACTGATGATTATTCTGTTTTTCTTATTTATACTGATTCATCCAAGAGACATCTCACAAAGTCGGTCTATGTTTCAGATCAATATGGAGTTGCTACAGTGGTGGCGCATGATTTAGAGTTGTTTGAAGAAGATGCGTGGCAAAAAGTTGGAGGTATGAATGAGACAGTAAGAAAAGAAACAAATCATGGGTATCATCTGGAGACCGTGCAATGGCAAGGTAAAGAGAAAGATTGGTTGGAGGCGGTGAAAGGGGTTTTGGAGGAAGGCTATGAAGAAAAAGAAATATACACAAAAAACAGACAAAATACAAAAACCAAGATTGATTATACAGAACAAAGAATGTGGGCTCCTGTAGGCTGGGAAGTGGTGGGTAATTTAGGAGATAAATTAGGTATTTGTAATATATTAAATAGGTCTAATGTTTGGGTAAATTTTCGTATCAAAAAATTATTAATAAAACATCCTGAGTGGGGGACTAGGCCATATTTGAATAAAACGAATCAATTATTTCAACATTATCCGCCAGAAATGGTAGAAGCTTTAACATTAGAAGCTTCTCAAGAACAGCCAGCCCCACTAGGTTGGGAAGTAGCTGGTAGTTTAGAAGACAATTCTGGTATTTGTGGTATAGTAAATAGAGGTGATAGATGGGTAAAATCTCGTATAAAAAAAATATTGAAAGATCATCCGGAGTGGGATAGTAAAAGATATTATCAAAAATCAAGACGATTATACTCTCATTACCCTCCAGAAATGGTAGATGCTTTGAAATTAAAAGCTTCTCAAGAAATTTCAGCCCCTGTTGGGTGGGAAGTTATTTCTGGTATTTGTGGTATAGTCAATAGAGGTGTTTTATGGGTAAAACCTCGTATAAAAAAAATATTGAAAGATCATCCGGAGTGGGCTGGAAAACCATATTTAGATAAATCAAAAAAGATAAGTCAACATTATCCACCAGAGATAGTAGAAGTTTTAAAATCAGAAGCTTCTCAAGAGCAGCCAGCCCCACTAGGTTGGGAAGTTGTTGGTACATTAATAAATAATTCTGGGATATGCGGTATAGTAGGTTTGAATCGTAGTATAGTTGAATCTCATATTAAAAAAATATTGAAAGATCATCCGGAGTGGGATAGTAAACCATATTTAGATAAATCATCACAATTAAATCTGCATTATCCTCCAGAAATGATTACTGAACTCAATCGACTAAAAGATTTAGAATAACAAAAAAACTAAATAGTCTTCACCATATACGTCCCACTCTTCCGATACCCCAGCTTCCTATAATAACCCCGCACACCAACACTCCGGCTTCGCTAAGGCTACGCCGGATAAACTATATTGATTTTGTCATGTAGGTTTCAGATTTTCGATATCCAATTTTTCTATAATAACCTCTTACTCCAACCCCAGAGATAACTGCCATTTTTTTAAATCCATTTTTCTTTGCGATTTTTTCTGCTTCTAAAACTAATTTTTTTCCCATGCCTTTGTGTTGAGAGGCTTTTTTATTTTCAGTTCCGAGATTGAGGAGCTGGCCGTAGGTGTGGAGTTCACGGATAAAACCAAGGCCTTTAATGATTTTGAGGTTTTTAAGGTCTTTGAGGATTTTTTTATCCCTATCTGTATTTTCATATGTCGGTAGACGGAGTCGAAGGAATGCGAAGACGACTTGTCGCTTTGGATCTTCATAACTGAGGAAGTATTCTGTTCCTCCGACAGTATCATATTCATCTACAAACAATTGTAAATTGAGATTTGAAAATTGAAAATCTTTCTGATGTCCGATTTCACGACAACGTAGACACTGGCAAGCGACACCTTGTTTTTTCATTTCTTGATCGAGATATTCACGTAAGTTTGTAATGATGTTTCCACCTTCTATATCTGTCGTTGGGATATCGCGGATGAGTCGTGAAATACGACAATAGCGTGGTGTGGCTTTTTTCATTTCAATCAAAGCGTTGAAAAGTTGTTTTTCAGGATAAGGTTTGTATTTGCCAGATGTGTACCACTGATAAAGTTCAGCTGATTTTATCACCGTGCAGGGATATATTTTTACCATGTCAGGTTTGAGGGCTGGATCAAAAAAAAGTTGTTTGTACATTTCCACATCGTGCTTTGCCGTTGTGCCTGGCAAGTCTGGCATGAAGTGGAGATCTACTTTGAATCCTGCTTGACGAAGGAGTAAAATCGCATCTCTGAACTGTTGTACCGTGTGACCGCGTTTTGTTAATTCTAATATTTTATCATCAGGAGCTTGGAGCCCAAGTTCAATTCTAGTACACCCTTGCTGACGCATGTGGTAGATGGTTGTTGGAGTTATGGCATCTGGACGTGTTTCAAGGGTGAGGCCGATGATTTTGTGTTTGGCGTGTTTGTCGTTGTAATCTTGTTCTTTTTTTAAATTCCGAATGAGCGAAGCGAGTGAGGAATCCCTTTTCTTTGCTTTGGTTTGTGCATCAAAAAGGGATCCCTCGCTACGCTCGGGATTATGAAAATTTGCAGCACGAAAAGATTCTAAAATAAACCAATACTGATATTTCAAGGGATATGTATTCCAGGTTCCACCTTTAATTATATATTCTATTTTTTCAGTAGGATGGCCATTTTTTTCTAGCATTTCGATGCGTCTCTGCATTTGTTCATACGGATTAAATTTTAGCGCAAGAGCTCTGGCTGCAGCTGGTTCTGAGGCAAGATAGCTTTTTGGCATTTTTACTTCTGTCGGACAATAGACGCAGTTGCCTGGACAGGTATATGGCTTGACGAGCGACGTCACAACTGCCACACCAGAGAGTGTTCTGATATCTGCTTTACGCATGAGTTGCTCTAGTGCGGTATTTTGTTTTATACTTTTCTTTTTTACCAAAGTTTGATATGCTGTTATAAGTTCTCTATTGGATGGTTGCGTTGTTTTCAAACGTGAGCAAACTTTTCTCCGGATATCATTAAGCTCAGCCTTTGTTCGAGGATTTTTTGAAATGATTTCTGTGATGATTTGTTCGGAATTACTTTGCATAGAAAGGAAGATACCAATATACTAATTGTACTAATGATACGAATAAATACTAATCTTAAGTTAAAAAATATTCGTATACCATTCGTATCATTAGTACAATTAGTATCATATATAAAATGTATGAATCAAGATTCAAAAAAAATTATTGAACAAAATAAAGAGGTTTATGATATCATTGCGCCTCTTTTTGCGCAGACAAGACAATATCTGTGGGATGACTTGAAACCATTGCAAATGTATGTGCAGGATGATTTTAAGGTTTTAGATATTGGTTGTGGGACAGGGCGATTATACCATCTTTTCAAAGAAAATCAACCTTTCGACGAAGCTCAAGGCAGGGGTATAGCGTATATTGGTCTTGATCAGAGTGAGGGACAAATAGCTGAAGCAAAAAAAGATTTTATGCAAGCGTA
>FLOH01001147.1_pt1 | contig 43247 bp, 60 predicted proteins | sample 756751 | NCBI WGS metagenome assembly FLOH01 (sample SAMEA4026879, study PRJEB14308) | marine metagenome | biome: coastal water; material: water | depth 74 m
GTTGATATGGGTCTTCCGGGACCAGTTTTATCATTGGGTATAGAGTAAATATCATCTGATATAGGTGTTCCAAACCTTCTAAGTATAATAAGTCTATTATTCGGATATACACCAACATCTCTATTGTATGCAAAATCAGCTGGTTTTAATTTTAAGTGTGGTATTTGATCAAATTCTCGTAATATTTTCTCTGTTGATATTTCATAAACATCATTTGTGTGTATGTCCTCATCTTTGGATAATACACTTCTCTGTTTCCCCTCTGTCTCAAATCTGTAATATTTGTTCTGTGAAGAGAATAATGAGTCGAATTCGTCACCAGTTTTATAAATACCTAGTGTTGAATAAGTAGCTGAAAGAATTGGGCTAATTTGTGATACCGTAAGATTAAGTGGTGATCGTGTCGTACTTCTAGATAATGCCATAATAAACTCTATTTTGAGTATATATTATTGGAATGTAATCCCTTAGTAATCGCGTATTATTTGACTGGAGTTAAATTTTGATAGGTTTTCGAGTATTGAGCTGAGTGTTGATGGGTCTTTTCTGAATTCGTTATAGAAAACGAGTACGTTGAAATCATTTTCTCCTAACATTTTTTTGAGATTGAGAAGTTTGTTTATGGAGAACTCCTCATTGAAATTGGGTATATAATAAATATCCTTATTTCGTTCAATCGCTTGTTCTATTCGATTGAAGATCAGTATTTTAAGATATGTTTTATCTTCGTTGAAATCAAGTTCTTCTTCATCAACAATCCTTTTGATGTCGATTATATACTTGTTTCTTATACGATTGTTCTTAAAATACTTATCTACTTTTTTACGGTTCTTCGAATATACACAGAAAAAATTCATCAATTGTTATTAAACTCTTTTGAATATATATTATAACCTCATGTGCCCTCCCATATACTAAGAAACATTGTACATTTTTTATATATAGAATACAATGAGAAAATATTCCGAGAAATTTATCCACGAACATAAGAAACTATCGAATGCTATAATTGGTATGGAGTTTGAGTTCTACATGGTGGATATCTCATATTATAAAACGATGGAGATGTTGAATAAGGAACTAGCTCCTGTGAAGGTTCATGGGTTTAGGCAGTACCATTCTAATTTCACACCTGATGCTGAGAATTTCAAAATAGAACCGGATTTATCTGGTGGTAGTAACATGGTTGAACTTATTACAGGCCCACTACAATATGTTGAAGCTAAATACTTTCTAGCTAAAATTTTGAATTTCATACAACGATATGGTAAGACAAACGATAAATGTTCATTACACTTTAACATTTCGTTCCAAGGTGATATAGACTTGAATGATTTGAATGTTTTAAAATTGATATTGAATACTGACGAGGAGGAAATTTATAGATTCTTCCCTGGTAGAAAGAATAACATATATGCTAAATCGGTTAAGAACCTAATACCGTTTAAACAATATGACTTCTTCAATGTTAATATTGATTCTGTTAGAAATTCAATGAAGTTACCGAATGATAAATATTTTGGTATAAACTTCATCAACACACCAAATGGTAAAAAGGATCAAAGAATTGAGTATCGATATATTGGAGGTACTGATTATGAAAAGAACATAGGTACTATTTTATATTTCATGGATAGATTCGTTCTAGACGCTTATGGTTCTATTGATACACCCTTTGATACATCAGATTCTAAGAAATTGGAAGAATATATGGAAGAGAATATCGACAAATTTAAAACGTTCTCTAAGTTTGAGAAGTTTATAGTTGAGTTCCCATCAATCGAATTACAAGTGGATCAGGATGGTACGTTTGAAGTTGTTGATTCGAACTTTACAAGGATGTATAAACTGTTATTTGATTTATTAGAAAGTGTGGATGATCTCAAAGATTGTATAATTAATTTTGATACCGATAGGAAAGTGTTGGAGGTTGTTGATGCTCATATAAAATCTATGTTGACTATTAATAAGATTGAATTTATCAATTGTATGATATTGGATGGTATATATGATACATGTAACTTCCACGGTTGTGAGATATCGAATTCACAACTAACGAAATCAACAATTCATAATACGGATATTAAAGACTCTAAGGTACTTGCTTGTCACGTAGAACAATCAAACTTAGAAGACTGTTACTTTATGAATGGTTTCCTAAATGGTGATATGGTTGGTGGTATATTCCGGTCCGGTGAATTGGGGCCATTTGCTTCAATATCATCGGAAACTAGAATCGTTACTGATAATGGTTATGGAAACTTCTTTGATACTAAGTTCGATAGTGATGGTAAATCCGATAAAGAAGGAATGGTGAAATTCAAGAAAACTTGATAAAGTGTAGATATATTATTATATTTGCCTAATGAATGTTCCTACATTAGAAGAAATATTAGAAAAGGCTGGAGTACATCGATTGAGGTGTAAGGGATGCTATGTGTTCGGTTCTCGTGTATACTGCACGAGTAGATCTAGTTCGGATTGGGACATTAAATTGATTGCAAATGGAACAGTATCAAATCTAGAATTAAGAAGAGGTCTGTTCAATATACATATAATAACACCACAAGATTTTGAGAAACAGTTGAAACAACATAAACCGGGTTCGGTTGAATGTGTTCTTGCTCCTGATGATTTCAGAATAAAGGATGGTGATTTCCCATTTACACTCGATATACCAAGTCTAAGACATTCATTCTCACACACATCATCCAATTCTTGGGTTAAGTGTAAGAAGAAGATTAGACAAGGTGATAGAGATATTGCTTTAAAATCATTATACCATTCTATGAGAATTCCAATGTTTGGAAAACAAATAGCCGAGAGTGGTACTATAACTGATTGGACAGTAGCAAATGAAATATTTGAGAAATTGTACAGTCGTTATGATTGGACTTGGGAGGAACTTGATGAAGAGTTTCGTGATCAAAAGAATGACATAATGACAGAATTTAGAAACGTAACAGAAAAATAATGGACGTAATTAATATAAGGAGGTATTTTGATATTGAATATATGTGTAAGCATCAGACAAATTATTTCCCGGAGAGTGATAAAGTAATTTGTGAAAAATACCTATCAGATAACATAATAACCATGGATATTTTAGTATTATGGTGTGAATCACGAATTGAGAATGTCGGTGATATGGTTGATGGTAATATGACGTTCAGATATACCGAAGATGGTAGTGATGTAACTATTATTGGAAGGTGGAATGATGAAAATGAATACCCAGCAGAAATAATTTCAAAAGAAGGAAAAATAATAAACAAAAATAAAGTAAAAAGTGAAAATAGATAAACAGAATATATTCTTTGCATCGGATTTCCATCTTGGACACAGTAATGTGATCAAGCATGATGATAGGCCGTTCGAGAATGTCGATGATATGCATCACGCACTCATCGAAAATTGGAATGCCAAAGTCGGGAAGGATGATTTAACCTTCTTCCTCGGAGATTTGTATTATAAATGTCACTGGACAGTGGCTAAAGAAATCGTTGATCAGATGAATGGTCGAATGCACGCTATCATGGGTAACCACGATAGATATAAGTACATGCAGAAGTTAGATAGGTTCGAACGAATCTATGGTGATGATACAGCTCTGGGAGGAGCTACGATACATGTGAAAGACGAAGATGCTAACAGAGGTTGGCAAACGATAGTGATGTGTCATTATATGATATTTTCCTGGAACAAATCACATTATAACGCATGGCATCTACATGGACACTCACATCAATCGATAGCTAAGAATCCAAATGTTAATTGGTTGTATGATAGAAAGGTTCTTGATATGGGTTGTAATGGGTGGGATTATACACCAGGGTCATATCAAGATATTAAAGATATCATGATTACCAAGGAAATCAAACCGGTGGATCACCACGAATAAACTAATTAAGATTTATGACAGAATTACTAGACTTGGTTAATAGCCATTATGACTTAAACGAAGAATCGGTTAAGATATTCACTACATCGATGATGAGTGCAATGAGTTCCCAACTCGGATCTGAGAATGTTGAATTAATAACTTCAACACCCGTATTCTTTGCTATGTTATTAAGTCAATTACAAGACGCTATTGAAATAACGCACGGTGAATCGGAAGAGATGTCTACATTCAGATTCAGTGTGAATATAAATGATGATAATCCATTCGGTAGTACCGAATCTTATCTATCAGAATTGGCTGTGATAATAGTTGATGGTATAAGTGGATCTATATCCACTAAATCATTCGATAGAATTGAAATATCTAATATGCGTTTAAGTGTATCGGGTCGTGATATCAATTGTGATATTCGAATGGTTGGGTATTAGATCTTAGTACCATCTTCTTCAAGGTCAGCATAGTATTTAGCTTTATTAGCATCTAAACCCATACCCTCCATAAGTTTTCTTATCATATCTTCTTTGCTATCAAATGGTGCATTTTCAACACACCAAGCAGAAACGGCCAATCCCTCATCAGCATCGTTATTTGATGCTCCTTCATTGAGTATTGTGTAAAGTTCTCCAACCAGACCACTGTCTTCCGGTATCTTATTCTCATCTGATGAAGCTGATAGGTGGTCGGCCACTTGTGTGATTTTATCTGATGAAATATTAACATATCCAAGGTCATTAGCAATTGATTGAGCTAGATCTTTGATATTACCCTCTGGTAATCGATTAAATTCTCTAAGTGATCTAACGGCAGCCTCTATATCATATTTCTGAGCTTCTTCTTTAATGATATATGATCTTATGATGGATCGTCTGTTGTGTGGGATGTCTATATTTTCAAGTACATCAAGTAATGATTTATCCATGTTCTTAGCCTTAACAGATAGAACTTCTTCGAAATCAACATCGCTTGTATATCTCTCAGATAGATTTTGAATTCTTACTTTCGTATTAACTAATTTTGAATCTTCAATCTTACTATTCTCACTCATAAGCTTATCAATCTTCAAATCTAGTAATTGGTGATCTCTGGACTCGTTTTTCATTGATTCCAATAACTTTATCGTCTTTTTATTTCCAGTCTCTTCAAACATGTCTAAAATGGCTTCCACGACATATTCTTTACCCTTTACACTAAGCGTCCCGTTAGCGAGAGTCTTATGTATAGCACCGGAGGCACCAACAGATAGATAATTGTCCATTATCATATGTAATTTGGCTTTGAGCTGATCCAGTTCAGATACTTCTACCTTTTCCTGTTTAGGTTCTTGGTCAACTTTTACTTTGGTTATTGTCGAGAATTTTTTCATAGATTATATATTAAATAAAAAAACCGATACACTTTCATGTATCGGGTTCAATTAATTCATTTATTTTTATTTATAGAGTATCCTTGTAAGTCTGTACATCTACTCGGACATCCTGTGCTAGTGCCTTAACGTCTTGCATGATTTTTCGTACTCTCGTACCAGATGTTTTATTACCCTTCACAAAGAATTTTTCAAATTCATCTTTGGCTAGGTACTTTTTCCCCTTTATCTCTATTTCTTCTGTTAAGAGTTTCAGTATCTCATCGTATTTATCAACGTATTCCATTGTATTAAATTATTTTTTATAGATTATATATCATTATTAATCCATCCCGTAAATCTTTCTTTGAGTGATAATCGCCTTTTTTGTTTAAGTGATAGGTTATCTAGTTCTAAATCATGTACTTTTAACTTCAGTTGGTCGATAGTTCTAACCAAACCATTTACTTTCTGTAATGATTCACGTTCATTTATATCAACATCCTCGGAAAGCCTTTTATATTTAGAATATAATGATTTGTAATATTTACGAAAATTGAATATGTAAGATCTCCATTGATTAGACTTTAACTCATCATGGAAGTCAGATGTCATTAACTCATCCAATATCTCTTCATCTTCTAGGATATTACTCATAAACCAATGTGTGTTTTTTTATGCGTTCCGATATTTATTACATCTCTTAGTATCATCTCACCCTCGACCTTTTTCTTAATACCCAAATGTGTTCTCAATTCCGTACATTCATCTATTGATAATTTACCAAACTCTATAACATTTCTAACATGGTTAGAATCGAGGATGTTTTGGTCGATTTTATCAATGTGTTCGTTGAACGTTAACACTATATGTATATTAGTATCTACCATACCATCTGTCATTTGAATTACATTGGATGTGAAAAAGGCGGGATTTGAGAATTGAGAATTTGTCACAAACTCACAATCATCTACGAATAAAATAACCTTTGTATATCCACTTATTAAATTTTTAAATTCTGGGTTGTTTATAGAGTGGTCTAGTAGGTTATTAGGTATGTATATGGTTAGCTCATCGGTTTTAGCCGAGATATATTTCAGACAGTTGGTTTTACCAGTTCCCCGAATTCCACATAAAATACTTATACCCCTATCCTCATCACTTAGTGATTTAACCAGCTTCTTCATCTTCGTATACACTTTCTTTGTGTAGAATAAGTCGATATTTTCACAATCCGTATGTGTTAACATAGGTTCTGTTTCTAGAGATCCCTCTTTAATACATAGGAGATTTTCCCGATTAATAGAAGTCGGACCATCCTCAAATATTGAGTGTTTGGATATTTTGTCAATTAAATCAGAAACTACTTCATTGTGTTTAACATCATATATTATTTGTATATCACTATCAAACCTCTTCTCATAACCATCTACCGAGACGTATGTTATCCATACACCATCATCTAATTTCTCAAAATATTTAACATTTTCGATGAGTTCGTCCTGTAGTGGTACTATATCAGATGAGATACTTTCCAATTCTTTATTTGGAAAGTTATCCATTAGTATTTTCCCCAAGATTCCATCATCTATATTGTGATGTAAAAATGCCTTGGATGGTCTTTTCTTAATTATACCCCAGACATATAAGAAGTCGGGAGTGTGTGAGTCGTTGCTATTTATATTTAGTTTAATATCGTTCATATGTCCTGGTTGATATATATTAAACTAAACTTATATAGATGGACCTTCCACTACGGAACCATCAGAGTTTAAAGGACCATCTACTGTTGGTCCTTCTGGCATATTATCAAACATACCCTTCTTTCTCTCTTGTTCAATAAGTTGGTTAATGAATTCAGCCTTCATTTTCTCCATCTTTCTCTTATTATTTGCAATATTTTCTTTTCTTGCTTGTAGTTTTTTCTTGTGATCCTTTCGGTGTCTAGATTTTGCCATAGTTATAGTTATTTTTATTTATACTTAGATTTACTCACTTTGTTGATTATTGAATACTACTTCATATCTGTCCTTGATTTCTTCTAATTGTTCCAAGTTCAAGTCTCTTATTACATTACCATCTGGTAATTTAACATCATAGACATAGACTATATCGTTAGCTAATTTTTGAACAGATTTGATCTCTTCATATATATCAGCCGTTTGTGTGTATTTCTTTAAGTCGGCTTCTGTGAATGTTATATCATATCCAGTTTCTATTTCACCCAGTTGTTTTCTAAGGTCAGCTATTTCACCATTTAGAGTGTCTATATCCTCATCATCATCGGATCGATCTCGTTCCTTTTCCTTTTTCCGAATCTGTGCCTTTATTTTATCAATGATAGATGTTAAATTACCCGGACTGATTAATTTCAAGAGAAATGCCAATATTGAATCTATACCCTTTTTTAAAGCTGATATAGGAGTGTATATACCAATTAGTATTATAACTGCTATATTCAATGGCATTGTTATTATTTCATATACCTCATCCGGTAAAAGTAAAGTCAGTTGTTTTAACGGATCTAAATATTCAACAACATCGGTAATTCTTTTAGCTAATTTATTGAGTGTTTCTATTATAGATAGTACGAGTGCTATTGCAGCCGCCACATTCCATGGCGGAGCCGCAACCATCACAGCCATTGCTGGAATACTAACACCAAAAGACACAGCAGCTTGTATGAGAGCTTTGATCAAATTGATTTGTTCGGATATAATCTTAAACAGAGCTTTCTTAACATCAGCAACTATCTTCTTAGCCTCTTCTATAATTTGATCTCTCTTTTCTTTGGCATTTTCCTTAGCTTTCTCCCTTTGTTTCTTACGTTCAGCCTTCCTTTCAGCTCGTTGTTTTTGTCTTTCAGCTTTCTTCTCTTCTCTACGCTTTATTCTCTCTTGTCTTTTAACCTCAGATTCATTTTCTGGTACTACTTCCTCTTCGAGTGGTTCTTCTTCAATATCCTCTTCGATCACTCTACCTTCCAACGGGAATACAAGTTTCTTTAAGTCAGTGGTCACATAACCATTCATAGCATCTTCTTTAGCTTGACCCTTTAATAACTTCGAAGCTCTACCTTCAGGGGTAGGTTCTTCTTCATCACCAGGACCATCAATCATTAGATCGATGTCTTCCTTTGACATTTCTGTATTTTTAGCGGCAATTATTTTCTTAGCTATCTCTTCATATGAAAGGAATGCTGCTACGATTGCGGCAATTATACCTGATGTGGTATCACCATCGTAAATCATACCTTTGAGTTTTTCGATATTATCTTCTAGACCACCGATTGCAGGATTTGAAGGCATAAATATGTTTTTATTTTGAATTATCTATTAAACTTCGTCCTCTTTCTCAATATTGTTGAGAATGTAATTGAAGTTTTTCGGGATATCAAACTTATACTTTGCACTTAACCTATTTGAGAATTCACCCCCTGAGAATTTTACCAATATTTTGAATGTTAATAATTCATCGTCATTTAATGACATTCGAACCTTCATATTGAAATCGTTAAGTTCATCATCTTCTGAACTTTTTTGAAATTTAACGTGGTAGTCAAAGTCTATATCAATATTATCATAATTGACACGGAAGAATGTTCTTGCGGGTATTCTATGTAGTTCATCTCCTTTCTTAGAAAGGTAATATACTGGCCTCTCTAAACATCCAAGTTTCTCTACAAATACTTTCATAAGTTTCATCTTCAATGAACCTGATGATCTCTTATACCCATCTTCCATCTTCTCAACTTCCTCACTCTTGTTCTCAATCAATGAAGATGTGAATATATGTTCTAGTATTCTAGAATTTAATATAACTATCTTCACTTCGGTCCATTCATCTTTGGCCTTCTCATAGTTCTGTAATAATGACTCGCCCTTTTTCCATACTTCTTTGAGTAGGTCCGAAAACATAAGTATATTCTTATCAAATTCTGGCATTAATTCACCGAGATGTTTATATCTCGGATCTCTATGTCTTATATTAAAGAATTCAAAATAACCAATTGAGTCAATCCGTTTAGAATCGATAAATTTCTCAATGTGTGCCTGTACTGGTTTAGTTGAATTTTCATAAGTTATTCTTACGAACTCCTGTGTTAATTTATCCCATTTTTGGATATTCTCTTCATTGAAAAGTTTTTCAGTGTCTGCTCCAATGAACTCATCGGCAAATGTGTTAAAAGCAGATGTCCTTTGTGTTTGCATATTCTTATTCAAGAAAAGTGAAAATTGTTTCCCAGTTATGTCCTCGATTACAATATCCTCTTGATGCTCATCATCTTTGTTTGGTCCTAACCAATAGATACTTTTTATCTGGTTTGGTGTCAATTTATCATCACCCAATAATTTATCAATGATGTTTCTAGCTATCGCTCTAGCATTTATAAGTTTGGTCCAATCTCTCTCTATATCAAAATCGATATCATCAAAGGCGGTTCTTATTTTAGAAAGATTCTCATCTTGTCCACATTTATCATCAAGGAATTTACCCAATCTTAATCGGTTCTTACTCATAACGAGATTTTTAAGATCGTTTACGAATACGTCCGAATTTTCTGAGTACCTAGCTTTCTGACCTTGGTCCAAAATTTGGTCCAGGAACTCATTATTCAATAGGACCATCGATATACAAATCTCATAAATAAGGTTCGTATTGGAATAATCTGATTGTTTATTCTCAACGATAAATTCAAAATATTTCTTTAACATGACTTCATTATATATTTTATTTCTAAACTGGTTTCCTGAAGAAGTTTCATTCTTAATATATATCACATGGCAGACGGTCTAAATAACTTTTTCGAAACAGCAGGTAATAAATTAAACGATGCTATTGGTAATCCGAGAGCCGGTCAAAGACCTGGCTTGAACGATAAGAATCACTCATCTAATAAACACGTTAATAATAGAACGGGTGCTCCCGATGGTAAGGGTATGATTCCTTTGGTGGAAACATTAATGGATAAAACCAAAAGTCAATCGCCAGGTTTCACACCGATTGAATACTATAAAACAGTTAGTTCGGAATGGTCTGATGGTGACCCGGAATTTAAGGTATTACCACCAGGTACATCAGAAATGAGAAATACATTAGACGCTTGGAAAAGTTCTGGTGGTATGGTTGATGGTTCTTATGATAAATATGGTGACTTACCGACCAGTGATTTTAAGTATAAATTACGTGCTGATGAGGCCGGAACTGTATTACAATCATTCGAAACGGCAACTAATATAAATTCATTCGAACAAAGTAAATCACGTATATGGAATTATGACGAGGGTGATTTTATATCAAACCATGATAATGAAGATCCGATATTTTTCGGATTCGATATCGTTATTGATGTAGATAATTCGCCATTACTGAATGGTAATTTGGAGGAATTCTTATTGGGTGAGTGGTCAAATGGATTGGATGATGAAATGGAAGCAAGACTTGTCATATATTACGAATTCGTTAGAGAGTTGAGTAAGTATTTTCGATTTTCGAGAAGGGTTGATTTTCTCGGAGCTGAACCAGAATCTATTTTTAAGACAGATTATGGATTAGAGGGTGAGAATCGTAACAAATACTATTATGTTCGTGGGATATCAGGACTTGATAAATTATCAGAGGCTAATACACCAGGAAAACAAAAGGCTTTCGTTGATTATTTAACCGACAACCTAACTGTGGATTTTTACGAAGATACTACATTGAATATGGGTACATTATATTCGTTGTATAAAAAGTTATACTGGTCACGATTGAATGGTAAGTCACTATGTCCAGAGAACCTACTTAGATTTGATATGCAGATTAATATCTGTGAGATGAGAAGTTTTGTTCAAATTGTGAAGGGTGCTTCTGTTGAAGACAATTTATCCAACTTGGAAATTTTGAAGGCCAACTTATCTAAATATGTATATTATGTATATGAGTGTCAATTCTTTTTCGATAAAGCGACACACCCGGATTCAATCGATTTATCATCTAAACCACCATCAACCGATAAGTGGTCTGCTCAGATATCTTATAAATATTCAAATGTTTCTTTTGTTAGGTTCAACCCCGGACAAAATACGTATAAAGAACTACACGATTATAGTAATAATCCACAACAGATTAATCCATCAGTGACCATACCACGAAGAGAGGGTAATGTTAAAAACATAGGTAATTATAAAGTGGGTGATATGGCTCCAAATGGGTCGGTAATTGGGGTTGAGGGTGATACTAGAACACCAGGAGCGTTAGAATCGTATGCTAAAGACCAAAAGACTTCGGCTGGATCAAGACTGTTAGAAGGATTGAAGAAGGCAGCACTTAATGAAGCTCAGAGACAACTGAATACACAGTTCTCATTGATAAATACAGCATTAGACCAATTGAGAAGTAATTTGGGTATCGGTAGAATGTCAGCACCGACAAATGTGTATCAATCACAGATTGTGGATGGTGTGTCGAATCAATTCTTTTTTGATGTACGTAACTCACTTGCTGATTTCGGTGGTGATGTACTTACTAATACAATCACTGGTGGGTGATATTAAACAATATATAAATAATGTTAATCGATAGTTCTAAAACATATATAGGCGTTGTTGAAATAAACGATGATCCGAAGAGACTCGGTAGATGTCGTGTGAGAATAATTGATGTTTTTGATGATATACCAACTGAGGATATTCCATGGTCTTCACCTTGGAAAGATGTGAATGGTAATGAATTCAATGTTCCGGAGGTTGGTAAAATTGTTACATGTGTTTTTGATTCGGGTAACATATATAAACCGGAATATATCTTTGCTGACCATTACAATATAAACCTTGAGAATAAACTGAAAGCATTGTCTAAAAATGGGTATAAATCCATGAAGGCTGTGATATTTGATAATAAAACACAAATATATTCCAGTGATGATGATGGTCTTATGATAGATTATAAATTCCACAATATTAACATAACGGAGGACGCAGTTGATATAAACCTTAAGGATGATTTTTCTAAGTTGACACTAGGTGATGCAAATGCTGACCAACAGATTCTACTCGGAACAAATTTTCTAGAATGGTTTGATAAATTTATTAAGCAATTGTCAGGTCTGGGTGGTGGCCCTTATATGGGTAACCAAGGATCTCCTGTACAACCAATGCCTGGATTTATAAATGTTATGAATCAGTATTTCGAATTGAGAGATCCTAAGTTTTTATCTGATAATGTTTATGCTAATTCGAATAATAAAATCAACACGGTTTCTAAGAAATCGAAGGATCGTGAAAATGAGGCTGCCGTTGGTGATAAGTGGAAATCTACTAAGAAGGTGTCTGATGTGAATTTTACTTTTGATGATGATGTACCATCTTTCAAACCATCTATTGACCCAAATGTTGTTGCTTATACAGAAAATGATACGAAAGTATCTGAAAGACGTAAAAGTGCTCCTGTGTATGTTGATGATACTGTTGGTCCATCATCTGGTGTTATAACCGACTTTGCTAAAAAGATAGTGGAGGTTGGATTATCACAAGAGGGTGTTAAGGAAGACCCCAAGAATTCAAATACCGGTCCGGATGTGTTCATATACCAAAGTTCTACATCGTTAAGACCACCAACGAAACCAACGAAGTATTCTCCTCCGAAAACGGGTTATAAATGGCCATGGTGTGCTGCGTTTGTTAGTTACTGTTTTCTTGTTGCTAGTGGTACTGATGGAATTGATACACCGTTTAAATTACCTAGAACAGCAAGTGTATCCGGGTTTGTTAAGTGGGCTAGAAATAATAAAGAATATGTTGAGACATTCAAACCACCATATGATAAAGTATTACCAGGTGATGTAATTGTATTCGACTATGGCCATATTGGTATTGCAATCAGTGGTATAGAGAATAATAAGATTAGAACCATTGAGGGTAATACAAACATGAAAGGAAGTCGTGAGGGTGATGGTGTATATAGAAAGCATAGAAATTTAACAACTGTATCTCATGTTCTTCGAATTAAATATGATGAGGATCGAGTAGATCTTCTACCAAAAGACCAAATAACATAATATGAGAAAGACGAATAGTGAAATAGCAGAATATGTATATGAATTACATGAAAATATGGAGGATACCAATCTGTGGTGTAGGATTATGCAGTATGAATATTATGAACTGGAGGAATTAAAACTAGATGATATAGATGCTGAGAGGTTTTGGTTCGAAGAGGATATTGTTGATGAGTATTCCAAATTAAAGTCCGAAGCCCCACCAATAATATGTTATTATGATAATGAGTGTGATAACTATGGTATAATTGATGGTGTTCATAGATATGAAGCCAAGAAGTTAAAATTTGAGAATTTACCATATGATTCAGAAAAGGAAGTTATAAGTGCTTGGGTGGGTAAGCCGGAAACCGTAAATTTCGACAATGAGTGTGAGAATGATGATGAAGAATATGATGATGAAGAATATGATGATGGGGCATTTGAAAGTAGAATAGTGAATTTCTCAAAATTCAACAAATCGCGTTAGGTTACGTGTTGTAAAAATTATCAACAGCAACTCGTTTAAGAGAATGTACCCGTAAGTCCTCTCAACACATTGTTGTATTCATTTTGTTTATCTTTCATCGATTGTTGAATAAACTCATCAATTTCCTGTATTTCGCTATTATCTAATGGTTTCCTATTATTACCCCACCCAGACAATACAATTGACCCAGCACCTTTATAATCTCCATCATTGTATAGTTTCTTAAAATTACTTACGTTATCGGATTCATTATATCCTGTTAAATGTTTCATTGATTTATCATTATCTTCTTAACTGAGTATGGATATTCTCTGTTTTGATAAAACTTCTTTCGTTCAACAAAGTGTCTGTATAGTATATTATTCGGATTCACATCCGTGAATATATCAACCAAGTCAAATATCATGGCTGTGGCCTTATCCTTATGTAGTCTAAGAGCTCTACCGATAGATTGTATGATAATCTGTTCCGACTTAAAAGAATCGGCAAATATGACATTGAAGATGGCTTTTATTGACACACCTGTGGATAGTGTCCCATACTCAATAAGAGGCAACTAATACCTTAGTCGCCCCTTCTTTTCTTATTTCTTTTCTTTTATCGATTATTCTCGCCATTATATATTTATTGTTTTTATTTTACAATTTAGTAGTGATATACTTTCATCATTTAAATCTTTTTCTTGGATAGTAATATTTTTATCTCTATACTTTCTTATCAAGTGTGTACTGAAATTATGTTCTCTCACTACTTCATTCATACTATTTAATATTTCCACCGTGTTATCTGGATATATTATTTGTATTTTTGGTACTATTCTATGTTTTCTTTTCTTCATCTTTTCTAAGTAAATAGGATCAGACCACATTTCTCGGATTTTCAACCCTGCATATTTCCGTTTATCCTCATCAGCATTTATTTCACACATCTTTTCTCTAAATTCCTTTCGTTTTCCCACACACATATTATCCCATCTTTTCTGAGTCTCTATTCTTTTCTTCTCCAACTCACCATCTTTTAAATAGAATTCTTTCATAGAATTTGATTTATCCATCTTTCGATCATCTGTCCAATATTCCTTAATTTTATTACAGAAGGAAATATATTCAATATCTGTTATATTGTCCCAAAATATATTTGCTCTTCTTCTTTGCTCATCGGTGGATAACTTTTTCATAAATTTGGATTTACCATCTACCCACTTTTGATATTTAAACTTATCACTTTTTAATTTCACCCAACCCCTCTTTGCCGCATTTGATATTTCTTCACTATTCTTATAGTAATTCATCATCCAATTCAATGGTCTTTGGTAACTTCTTGTGTTTATTGCCTTGAATATCCACAAGTGTACCAATTTATGGTCCTCATAATCCAACTCAATAATATTCCATTCCTCATTTGTATATTCTGGGAATGTAGATTTTGGTAAGATATGGTGTTTTTCGGAATAGTCTATATTTTCACTTACTTGATAAGTAATAAGTGTGTTTATATATTTATCTAAATATTCATAATTGTCTATAGTTCCGTGTTTTTCAATCAATTTATCTTTAATAAATTCATAATTTCTCATATACTATATATAATTAACTGTTACCCCCCTTGATATCATTCCGAAGGGTTGTGATGAATTTATCATCTATATCATCATTTTCATCTATATCACTAGCTTTTTTATACTTACCGTCACTTAATAATATCATTTTATCAGATTTCACATCAATTTCATATCTACCAAAATTTAAAATGGTGTATTCCACAGTTGTCTGTGTTTCTTCCATCTTAGCCTTTATAGCTTCCCTTTTCTTATTCTTAACAGAACCATCTATGTAGTAGAACTCTTTATCTGGACATTCCTCACTGAGATATTTAAGTAATGCTTCTCCATGTTCAATTGAATGAAAAAGTATAAGTGTGTTTTTATCACATCGGTGTACTATCTTACTTATGATATCTTTCCTCTTAACCGATTCTTGTATGTATTTCTTCTCAAAGTTTAAAACTTCTTTACCCAACCCACCTCTACGGATTTCCTCCATTTGTCTTTCGAACGCTGGGTCAGCATGATTCATTATAACAGCCTTCACTTTCATTGGTGTTATGATACCCTTTTCCTTTAACTGTGTAGCTGATACTTCCGAGATTTTCGGACCTAGTACAGATTGTATAGTTAGTATTTCACAAGAATCATCTGGTGGGAATGTACCAGATACACCAAATCTTGAATAGGCATGTCCTATTGTTTTCTTCAAAATAGTTAATGTTGTTTTTGCCTTAGCACCATGTGCCTCATCACAAGCAACTGTGTGAAACTGTGTGAAGAATTCCTTTGGCCACTTCTCCAATGATTGATATGTACCGATGTAAATATTGGCATCCTTAACACCGGAATGTTTCCTTGGTTTATCAGACATAACTTCTTCAATTCTAAGAGTACATGGCACTGATGTATTCCCCTCACCAACAACAAGTAGTTCTTCCAATTTATCACTTCTCACCTCGGCTAGAGTTTTTTCACCATAATTGTATTCGAGTAAGTTGTCATAGAACTGTGTAACAAGTGTGATTGATGGCACAATCATCAAAAACTTAGCGTCTGGTTCTGAGTTTTTAAGTGTGTAGAATATTACGATTGATATGATGAGTGATTTACCACCTGATGTGGCCACCTCGGCCATACAATATCTATTCTTTAATATCTTGAAAGCCGTATCAATTTGGTGTTCATATGGCATAAATGGTGACCATCCACCATCTTTATTTTTAACTTTGTGATTTTTGAAAAATTCTTCACAGAACTCACGAACCTTATCATATGTGATATCTCGGTTGAGTGGGAAATCTTCTTTATTCTCTACTTGGAAATTAGCACCAATTTCTTTGGCTGCTTTCAGACATTCTTTCCATAGTCCAAGGTTTATATGACCATTTCGAAAGTATGATTGTTGTCCGTTCCATATACCCATTTTATAGGCAGGCATAAATCGATAACCCTTTACATTTCTGGATAACCATATTTCCAATTGGTGGTATTCTATCCTCGATGCTTCTGTTACTACAAGCTCTTCCTTAACTTTATCATATTTGAACTTCATATATAAATATTATATTATTTCCCAGGATTTTTGTTGTAACTCATTGATTATCAACATTATCTGTGGGAGAGAACGGTTTTTTATATATATTAAAAATTAATTACACGTAGAATGAAAATATTGAGATGGATTGTTTCTTGGTTCAGAGGTCTTTTTAGATCTGACGAAGTAAAAGAAGAAGTAAAAGAAGAGGTTACGACACCAGTTGTTGAGACAGTGGTTGAGGTTGTAAAGACGAAAGTTGATGAACCTAAGGCGGATAAGCCTAAGAGAAAGTATAAACCTCGTAAGAAGACTACTAAGAAAGCTTCCGAGGGGAAGTCAGTAACGGGTGGTCCGAAGAGAAAGTATAAACCTCGTAAGAAGAAAGATTAATTTCAAAATTAATATATACTTCAAACGGACTTAGGACCGTTATGATATCGGCTCGTTCATCGGGTAGGTCAGAAAACCATTGAGTTCGCTCCTTAATGGTTTTTTCTGTTTACAAAATTTTCCGTATATTTATAGTCCAAACAAACAAACATGCCAAAATTCGATTTTAATACCATTAATAAAAATTATATTAGGTCTATTGAAGTGGCTGGGATGTTCCCACAGATACAACAGTACTTAGATAGGAAACTCGAATGGGATGTTATATTGGATATGGAACTCCAAGTACCAACTAATTTGGTAGGTGAGTTCAATTATACCGAAGAAAGACTGGATTTGATTTTGGGTAGAAAAACTATCGATTTCGATACCTTGAAAGATATGATGGTTGATAGTGTTTATAAATGCTTATACCAGGGTATGGAGAGAAGTAAAAGTGACGTATATGATAATTGTGAAGAAATGAAGGAACTTGGTGAAGCTGTTGTTCTTATTGAAAATCTCACCAAGGTGGAATTCGAAATGTGTTTTAATGATATTGATAAATGGGATGCTATTTTCCCACACCTATACAGGCTTGAAGTAATGGTTTTTTGGGATTTAACAGATGAGATTGTAAATTATGCAATTTATAATGGCTTAGAAGTATGTGAATCGGTAATAGATCAATCCGATGGATTTGAATACTATATGGAGGAATACGTTTCTGAAAAATCGATTAATAAAATGTATAGAAAGATAAAGGAGAATGAAGAAACGGATAAATTGTTATCTGATATAATTAATGTCATTTATTCTCCCAAATCACCACACGTTAATCCGGATTTATTGAAAAAGAAATTGATGAAGGAACTTAGTAATAATTTTGATAAGCAGAGATTTAAAAGGAATTCTAAATTGAACTCACTTATTGAGGACTAGGGAACCACATTTCTTTCTTAAATGGTAGTAAAGACTGTGTTCCATTAATTGTTAATGTTCCCTCTTCATCATCCCAATTGATTTTTTCTCGATAATCATGTATAAGTTTACCTAAACTTTCCTTGGCTTCGTCTTTCTTCCAGAACTGCCACCATTTTTTCTCAGTCTTTAATTTGATTGTATATTGGATAGATTGATTTCCATTTTCATCGATAGTTGTATGTGTTGGTAAGCTCATAGTATTTTATTATTTTCTCATATCTAACACTTCATCAATCATCCCGTATTTAAGGGCGTCTTTCGAATTCATCCAATAATTACGGTCAGAGTCTTGGAATACTTTTTCGTAGTTCTGTCCTGTGTTTGTCGATATAATGTTATATAGTTCTTTCTTCAGAGAGTTTATTTCCTTGGCCTCAATCTCCATATCAGATGCTTGTTGCATCCACCCACCACCAATTGGTTGATGAATCATCGTTCTACTTCGTTTAAGAGCTTTTCTCTTACCCTTCGTACCCGAACATAGAATAACAGCTCCCATTGAAGCACAGAGTCCAGTATTCACTGTTATGATGTCAGGTCTTATATACTCCATAACATCCAGTAATCCCAGACCATCATATACTGACCCACCAGGTGAGTTTATATACATTGTAATGTCTTCATCACTCTCGGCTTCTAAGAATAGTAGTGATGCTTTCACAAATTCACATAGATATGTGTCTATTTCCCCACTCAATACTATTATACGTTGATTTAGTAGGTGGTGGAATATATCTGTTGGGTGTGTGTTATCTTCTAAGAAGTTAGATTTCCCGTACATTAATTTCGATAGTGATGGTTGATTCATTTAAAAGCCCAATTTTTTTTAAACATATTACTGTTTATTATATACTAATATGTGGTATGTGTAAATTCTACAAATTCACTGAAAAATCGATTAAACCCATAAAAAGTGTATTTTTTAGGGATTTTAGATATAATATATACATCATAAAAATAACTAAAAATTATGAAGACTACAGTAGAAATAGAAGGATACCTAATTGTTGTAACTGGTGATGAAGACAGAATTTCTGTAACAGCTACACTAGACGAAGAAGTTGTGGAGGAATTCACAGTTGAAATCGAAGCAGGTGAAGGTGGAGAAGGTGACGAAGACCTTAAATCATTTGATGCAGAGGAAGGACAAGGTGCTGATTTTGAAGAAGTTCCGGGTGGAGCACAAGGTGCTCAGGAAGAACTTGAAGATGAACCACAACTTGAATCATTCCAACGATTTGTTGAAAAAAGAAAATCTTAAATATTTATATTTAAGATTTTCTTTATTTTCTCATAATCCTTATCTATTATGAATAAGAATTCGTACCCCTCCTTTTCGGAGTATTTTGATTTTGCCGTATTTTTATGAATATATTTTTCATAATAATATGTTGATTTAATCTCACATATTATATTATATTCGATTATTATGAAATCCGAATGATAAAATCTTTCTTTACCCTCAAAGTAATATTTTATTTTTGGGCCTTTGTCAATAGTTATTTTATTATATAGACAGAAATCTAAGAAATCTTTTTCATATGTTCCACGGTACATAAGGCCGTTTTCATGGGCCTTTATCCTTTTACCAGATATCTGGGATTTTTCAAATAGTTCGGACGATTGTGATGGGTTTCGAACTCCGTAATTTTTAAATGTTGTTTTTTCTTTTTTCTTTTTTATATAATCTAGTTTGGATACATTCATTCCAAATTTATTAATCATACCATCTTTCATTTTTTGTTGATATTCCACATCCAGTAACCGTTTACTTCTTATACTTTTAATGTGTTTGTGTTTAGATATATTATCAACTCCATAATTTTCCTTTAGTGTTTTCTTTGATTTCTTATCAATTTCTTTGTTCTGTAATGGACATATACACCCATATTTATCTAGATTAGTTGATCCAGATTTATATTTACTACAAATGAGACAAGAATAGATACCACCTTTTTTTATTTGATTATGGTAGTTAATCGATCTTATATACCTCTCATCGCCACAAAATTCACAAATTACATATATTTTAGTATTAACTGTTTTTGTTACGTCACAACAATTGACAAATATCATTTTACGCAATTCAGCATCATATCCTAAATTTATATAGTGTGTTATATTGACATTTGATATCTTAACCTCAACTTTCTTATCAGAATACATAAAACTATATATTTGAATCAGATACGTCCCATTCAAATGTATAGTATATATTTAACACATTATATATAAATTATGTTGGAAAATTTACATGGATATATTCTTTATTATGCTTTTGATATGGATGATAATTTATTATTCATGGATACTAAAATTCATATGGAAGAATATCTGAATGGTGATTGGGTACCTAAAGATGTTTCGACAAATGAATTTGCTGAGGTGAGAACTAAGGAGAATTTCAGGATCATTAATAATAATCCTAGTGAAGCCTTCTCGGAATTCCGTGATACCGGACCGAGGGGGTTAAATGCTTTCTTGGCGGATGTAAAGTTATCGGTATCCAAAAACCAATTTGGTCCATCGTGGCAAGATTTCATTGAATGTCTCGTAAATGGATCAATTTTCTCTATAATAACAGCTCGTGGTCATGAATCAGAGGGTATGTTACCGGGAATTGAATGGATAGTTGATGAAGTTCTGACAGTCGAACAGAAAGGTGTTATGTACTCCAATCTGGTGAAATTTGAGACTATGTTTGGTAAAGACATATCACACTTACCAAAATTATTACGTGGGAAACCAAGTGATAATCCAGTATTTAAGAGGTATTTATCATATTGTGATTTAGTTGGAATATCATCACCATCAAATGGTGGGGACACATCTAATCCAGAAGGTGAGAAGGTTAAAGCCTTACTTTCATTTAAAGAGAAAGTGAATGGTTATGCGAAGAAATTGGGAATACCAGCAAAAATAGGATTCTCAGATGATGATCCAGGTAATGTTAAACGTATCGAGGACTTGATAAACAATCTAGACCACGAAAGATTTTCACATATTAAAGAATATATCGTGAAGGACACAAATGATCCAGATAATGTAACTAAGATGGTTCGAACGATTGAATCAAATGCCAACATCAGTGTTGGTGGTAGTCCTGGGTTACGGTCTTCACTAGTCGGATTTAAAGACTTTGGGAAATTGAGTGATAAAACACATACTAATAGTAGTGAAGATGATGATGCTGGTAATACACTACTCAGGAGATCTTCTAGGGAACTGGCTAAAATGGCCAAAGAGATAGTAGATGATGAAAAAGAAAAAGAAGCCTCTAAGAATATGAAGATTTCTAAGAAAAAGGAAAAGAAAGTTATGGAGCATTTAAATGGTTTCTCGAAGTTTAATGAGAAACAGGATATGAAAAAGGTGATAGAAGCTGATAAGTTGGCTTTGAGTAATCCAATAACCAAAGAAGAAATTTTACAAGCAAGGGATGATTCGAAGGAGACAGAATCTCCTTCGAATTAATTATTCCCCTCTCATATATTTCTGAACACCGAAACCAATGTATAATATACCGAAAAATGGTATAACCGTTGCTATTACAACACCAAATACCGTATCAACCAAATTGAAATGATTTATGAATAGATATCCTTCAAGTACCATTAGAAGTAATCCAATTATCATTAGTGTTAATCCGTTAAATTTCATATCGTTTAGTTTATAAGTGAAAATTCATTTATACCGAGTAAGATAAAATTACAACCGTACATTGGGTATGTACTTGACTTATGAAAATGTCCATAGTGAAAAGACTTCAATTTATTGTTCTTCATTATATCTTCGATAATCTTAGTAATTTGTGTTCTTTCGTTCACAAGATCCTGTAATAGTGTTGGATCTTTCTCTGTACGTTCCATAACCATAGTTGTGTGTATAGCAAATGGAGGACAGAAGTTGGGAGCTGTATGACACACCATTCGGTCAATACCAGTTACAGTCTCACAGAAGTCGTAATCAAAATCGATTACTTCTCCTTCAAACCAACCCGTGCCTTTCTCAACACGTTCGACTCTATCGATAGATACTGCTCCACCGATGAAGAGATATGTTTCGTCATTTATATCCAGTACTGTATAGTCCGGGATAAACTTGATGTTGGTCAATGTTTTCTTGAACTCAGCATACATATCATCTTTGAACCAATCTGGATCATCGTGATTTCCACGAATAACGAAAAGGAAGTTATTACCTTCTACGAGTTTGTTATTAAGAACGGTCATGTTCTTCTCATCACTTGGGTAAAATCCAATACCAAAATCACCTACTTGAATGTAGAGTGAGTTTTCCAATCCAATCTTCTCGATGTGTTTGATTATAACATCGAAATGACAGTGGATGTCACCAAGGGCTATTACATTATCGAACTTGAAATTCATAGTACAAATATATGGATTATATTATTAAATATATACATTATGTATAAAAATTTCCACGAATTTATTGTAGAGTCAATAAGTAACGACATACCCTTTTATTTATCTATCGATTTAAGAATGATTTTAGAACAAATGAAAGAGGATGGTAACATCAATGCATCATTGATATTGATGTATCATGGTAAGGATGTGGAATCTGATATGACTTATATAAATATTTCTAAGAGAAATGATATGGTTACCTTCATACACGTTGGTAAAGTGAATCAATTATATACACAATCTGGATCGTCATTGGATTTTGATGTGTGGTTGAGTGAGGAATATGATAACCCAAAATCTGTTGTTTGGAGTCGAATGAGGAACCCAGTAAAGGTTGGTAAATTTCTTAATAAGGTTGATAAGATAATCGGATTGGATGCCTCTGGTACAGAAACTGAAGAATTCGTTAAATTATACAAAATAAATTTTGATATTATTCATAATGTATCGGATGATAAATTTGATAAATTTGAAGTGGTCATGGGTGAGGATATACGTAAATGGTATCTAGCTGATAATTACGAATCGGATAAAGGTGATCTCGGTAAATCATGTATGAGATATACTAAGTGTCAGGAATCGCTCGATCTTTATTGTGAAAATACGAGTGTGTGTAGTTTATTGATTTTAAAATCTGAAAGGAAGGGTAAAATTGCTGGACGTGCCTTGGTATGGAAAACTGATAAAGGTATGGTTATGGATAGGATATATTACACGAGTGAGCCAGTTCAAAGATTATTCAAAGCTTATGAGCATGAGAATAATTTGGTTAGGTTGGAAGACTTAGCTAATCAGACAATAACAATACAATTAACATCCTTCGATTTTGAGAAATGGCCATATTTGGACACTTTTAAATATATAAACACGGAGAGTGGGAAACTTTATAACATGCATGAATTTCCTGACGATAATATTTTGAAATTGGAAAGTGCTGATGGTACTGCCAGGTCAAAGGGTATTTGGTCTGAGTATGAAAATGAGTGGTTAGAAGATGGTGACGCAGTTAAATCCGTGACTTATGGGTGGTTAAGTAAAGAAATTGCAATTAAATTAGATTATGATAATAATTGGTATCCAGAGTCAGCCGATGAGATTAGAAACTCAAATTACTTCGGTGGATATTATCACAAAGACGAGTGTGAGTATTCTGACTTATTAGGTGATTGGATACCAAAATCGAAATCGATTGAATATTGGGATGATGAGGGTAAAATAGAGGATTGGTTACCCGAACCTATGGAATCCTTTTTGGTGGATAGTAGTTTGGGTGGTGAGGCTGTTAAGTCTTTGATGAAAGATGTCATATTTAACCCAAATGATAATAAATATCATTTGAAAAGTGAGAAAGTTGATGGTATGTCAATTTCAGATTGGATTGCTAAACGTGTTGGAGTACTTACAATTGAAGAATTGGTACATCATATAATGACAGATGAGATAGATTCTACCGACTTCGAGGAAATTATGAAAAGAGGTAGTAATTCCGGTGCTTTTGATTATAAGTCAATACCCAAGTATTTCGAAAAACGTACAAATGAGGATTTTTTCAACTGTCTTAGATTCTTCTTAATATTACATTGTGTTGTTGGTGAAGTAGAAATTGAGAAGGTTATGTGGAATCAGGCAGAATATTCATATCGAGGATTTAACAACTTGATTATTAGTGATGAGATGGATTCCTATAGTGATATACTATCCGGAGATTTATATAACCTCATACTGGGTAAGGATAATAAGAATTCATTTAGATTGGGTTGGACTATATATAACTTCGCCCTAATACAAAGACATAAGATAATACAAGACCCGGAAGCATTATTCACATTCAATTATAAGTATTAATGTTTTAATTCTATAAACCATTTGATAAATTATCCTATAAATAACATGGATAAACTATACATCAGAGCGGTTACTCAGAAAGTCCTCGATAAAGAACATAAGGATTACGAAAGGCGTAAGATTCGTGAGTATAACGACCGACTAAACATGGCTTGCCCATATTGCGGTGATAGTCATAAGAATAAATTTGGAAAACGTGGAAACATTTATTTCGATAGATTGTTCTATGTCTGTTTCAATTGTGATAAAAAGACAACGTTCGATAAGTTTGCTAAAGACTTCAATGAAGTCTTAGACCCTGATAAAAAGATGGAGATTATTGAACATCTCAATAATAACATAACCTATAATGATTACCAGGATGATTTCATCGATACTAAGTTTGATGATTTGATATCACTAGAAGAACTAACTTACGCCTTTAATGTTAAGAAGGTAAGTCCTATATACGATTTTGAACCCATTGTTAAGAATGGTGGGATATACAAATACTTAACTGGTCGTGGAATACCTGAGGATAAACACACCAATATATATCAGGCGAAATACTCGAAGGGTGATGAGGGATTCGAACATGTTATTGTTCTGTTGAACCGTAGAGAAGATCGTGTGTTAGGTATTCAAGTTAGAAATCTAAGAAAGGGTCGGAGACGGTTCTTTGTAATTTACAATTATGAAACTTTATCGGAGTGGGTGAATCCCGAAACTGAAATGGATGCTCATCAAATGATTGTCTATAATAAGTTAAGTTATTTCTTCAATATACTCAATGTTAATCTATCCTCTACAGTAACTCTATTTGAGGGATATTTAGATGCTTTGTTTTACCCTAATTCAATTGGGGTTGTTGGTGTTAATACGGATCTCAAATTCTTAGAGAGTAATGATATCGACTTACAATACTTCTATGATAATGATTCAGCAGGGTTTAAGAAGTCGTTGGAGAAGATAACTATGGGTGGTCCTATATTCTTATGGTTGAAACTATTTGAAGACATTGTAGAACGTAAGAAAGGTTCCGACCCATACAAACTATACCACCGAATATCACAAGTTAAAGATTTGAACAAATTAGCTGAATTGGTTCCACTACCGTATAGTAAATTGAAATTAGAAAACTATTTCTCGTCCGATATTTTCGATGCTAAATGGATACCTAAGAATAAATGGAGACCTAATAATGAAGAGGTTGATTATGAGAAGAAATTCCGGGAAAATGATTTCGATTGATAATATATAGTACATGAAACTTACTTATATCAAAGAATGGAATGAATTTAGTACTGGCCCGGCTGGTAAAAAGGACAAACTAAGAGATATAAAGATACTTACGGATAATTTCCCAGAACTCGTAGAGATTTTCAAAAAAAACAAATAACAGGGTTACTAGATGTTTCTGTGAGGATAATCGGTTGAAAATAACTGTACAGGGTGAAAGGGTGGGAAGGCCCGATAAAGAATTACTTGGAAGAGTTCGTAACTTTTGTGATAATGATGATAGAACTGGATATGTAAGAGATGATTTTCAAATGGGTAAGGCAGTTGATGGTCACTCAATTCACCGATTCATAATTAATATACAACATGGTCTGAGTGATTCATTGAGTAGAACTACACAAGATCATCTAAATTGGTTAGATAAATATAACATCGATTCTTGGGAGGAGTATTTACGTATATTGACAATAACGACAAGGGATTGTAATAAAAATGCCAAGATTAAGGGTGTTACCCCACCAGTTAAGAAATTGTGTTATCAGATAAAGGATTGGGTTATTATGTACCTATTCCGTATGGATTATATTGATGAAATTAAAGGACATGAGATTGATAGTGGTATGTATTACTTATTTTATACAAAGGCTAAAAACGAAAATTCAATGGATGGTAGAGTATCTTTCCACATACCATTACATCGATCCGGTAAATTCAAACGATATGTTGGTGATGTTGAGGATTATCCTCTTGAGGAGAGGGAATATGCACCAAGGGAAACTGGTATTGATAATGAAGAACGTATGCAGGATTTCTTGAATATGGTAAATTCTAATTTGTTTGATGATAAATCTACATCGGTTATTAAGGGGTATCTTGATTTGAAGAATTAAGAATCTCACCTAATGCTAATTTCCTATACTCTTTCATAAATGTATTTTTCTTCGTACTTTTTGTAAACATCCCACTGGTTCCAGATATTCTTGACTTTACGAAAAATACCTGGACATTGGAATTACCAGAATCGAATACTCCAATAACTTTCTCCGAAAATTTTAACTGTACCATTTTTTCTAAAATAGTTATATCAACCGATAAGAACTCGATGGTGTTGAAATCGGCTTCATAGGAGGGATTTTTATCAGCAAAGAACATGTCCATATATCTTTTATCAAACATAGGGTATCTTAATATTTCTATACCTAGGATTTTTATCTCTAAGATATTTCTTAAATTCCATATTACCTCGCTCGTTATTACAGTCGAAGCAACATATCATTAAATTTACTTGGGTATTGTTACCACCCATAGATATGGGTATTATATGGTCTGCCGTTCCATTCTCTTCAGTTATATCACACTCACAATAGACACATTTTATGTTTTTATGTTTTTTGATGAACTCTTTGGCGTACCCGGTTGTTCTTCTCTTAACGTTCTTACCATTCCATTTAAGACCTATGACAACGAAGTTCCTTAAAGATTTATACTTCTTCCGATGTATTATAAATTTCTTATAATGTGGGTTGAGTGATATGGCTATTGAAATGGGTATTTTCCACTTATCCCATGTTTTTGATGGAACTGATAGGAAATGTTGATTTTTTTGTTTATATATCCAGTGTACTAATTTTATGATGTTCAAAATAATTTATTTTATTTGTCCAGGTTGTGAATTATTGGTTAGACCAACAAATCATGTTCCTGTATCTCAGCTCCCGTAACCTTGTTAAAAACACTTATAACTGGTTCGACAAAGACTATCCAATCTACGTGTAGATAATCTAGCTCATTCAAATCCCTTTTGGATCTTTTAACCTGGATTGTGTAGTAGAGGTGATCTGGGGTTCGGACAACGATATCAGTTCCGAATAACATATCGATCATATCACCGTTACCACCAGTATATGCAATTTCATATCCTAGATGTTCCAACCACTCGATTACTGTTTCCTCAGCTTCCTCACCTCTTTTAGAGAATTTCTTAATCTCATTAACAGAAGCTTGTAAATCTTCGAATGTGAAATATTTATTAAATAGCTCACTCATTGTCGGTTTCAATTTAAGTAACCCCAATTTTGGATTTTGTAGAATTTCGTTGTAAGCTTGTAGCCCTGTAACCGAATCCTCGGCATACATTCTAACTATTAATTCTGCCAACAATAAAGCCGTATCGGAATAATTCGTATTTAATTTATTCACATAATCCCATTTACCCTTTTCGTTATAAACCAACATCATGTCTTTTGATCGGTTCTTTTGGGTTCTGATAAAGTTGAGTGGCATAGATGTCCGTTCTAGGATTTCGATTCCTCTATAAAATTTATCTAATTGTTTTTGTGGTGGTGGTGTTCTGTGTGGTAGTGTCATTTCATCAATAACATCTCTCATTCCCAATTCCTTACTCAACCATCCTCTTAGTGGTCTTATTTTATGAAACAAATCATCCTTATCTATTCCATCTGGTTGTCTGGTACTCTCTATAATTCTAGCCATTCTTTACTCTTCATTTTTATCACATTGACTCAACTTCACCCACGACATACTCTAAGAAATTATCGAGTTCATGTTCAAGTCCCTCACAGAAGTCGAATATATCATATCCATCTTTTGTGAAGTCAGCAGAGATTTCACCGGTCTGGTCGTTGGTAATAATTCTACCTTCAAGTCTTCCAGTTATCACTTTACCACCAAGTGTTATATCTGGTACGTAAAAAACTCCGATTAGTTGTTGGATTTCACCAAAATCTTTAACTTCTATAAGCTCGAATCGAAGAGGGTGTGTATCATCTTCAAACACAACCTCATTCTCTTTCTTGGTTAATTTCTGGTGTAATTCTTCTTGGTCGTCTGTGGCATGTGCATCTAAAAACTGTTTTTCTTCGTGTGATATAGAGCCTAACCCATATTTCTTTATCTTATCCAATATCTCATCGGAACGTTCTGTATGTGAAAATCCTTCATATCTCATTAGATGTCTCATACGTTATATATTTAATACGTTATACCAGCTACAGCCGACCAGGTCGATCCCTGTGTTTCCATTTTACTCTTCACTCCCCGGAATATAACGTCAGTATATCCTTTTGTCTCATATAGTGCTAAGTAAGTATTGTTGAAACTGTTTATGAATTTGTTAAAGGTTGTATATTTCTCACTCCATAATATGTTTGAGATTTTCTTACTTCGATTATACTTTTTTTCTTCGGTTTCCAATGATTCAAAAAATACTATCATAAGTCCATTTGAACCATCTGTTGGATGATTCTGTAATTTATTTATATCAAATCCCTCATAGTATTTGACATGCTCACTCTGGTCTATTAACTTCATCCAATATTTGATTTAGTTTTTCTGACCGATGTGATTTAGTTATACGATGTCTCAGGTCTGGGTCGTTCCGGTAATCATATTGAAATGTTGCAAATTTAAATTCAGATGATTTGGCTAGAACAAGCCAAGTATGTGTTAGTTTGAAATGTCTTTTCTTATCTTCGAGATAATAGACGAATGTGTTATATAACTTATGATCGGTCACAAATTATATATTGCTTCCGATCTTCCCTTATATAATTTTTACTATATTTGTATATAACTTAACAGATTAATTAAATGACGCGAATTAATGTTGGAATACCACCGAAAGAATTAACTCGACAACATCTCCTTGCTGAGCATAGAGAGATTAAAAGAATACCAAATACTTTATCTAAAGGTAAATATACACTCGATAATATACCCACCCAGTTCAAACTAGGTACTGGTCATGTTAAATTCTTTTATAATAAAGCTTTATATCTGAAAGAAAGATATCTAATGATATATCAGGAATGTGTTGATAGAGGGTTTAATGTTACCTATTATGGGGATTCATGGGATAATGTACCAGTTGAGTTAATGAATAGTTACACACCAACTGACCGAGATAGGGAAATTATACGGGAAAGAATACGGGAAAGACTTGGTGTTGATGTTTAATCGAAAGTCTGTTCGAAGCTTATCATTAGCTTTGATTTCTCACCCTCAACGAATATAAAGTTCTCAAATACGTTAAAAATAATATCTGACCCAGATGTATCAATCATAGGTAGATGGTTCTTGTTGATCATTATATGAGCGTCTGGTTGGTCTGTATCAGCTACTTCCATCTCCCAAAGTCCGTCTTCAGACAATTTAACTACATTATTCTCGGCATTGATGTTCAATATTCTCCTAGATTCATCAGTATTTATCTTCGATAGTTTCGAAACATCGGTGAAATCTGATTCATTTACATCGAAACTCCATTCCTTCTTACTTGGGTCTAGGATATCATTCATTTGTTCCTTCGTTATATTCTTGATTTCATTTCTATCTCCGGTTTCAATTTTCAATTTCAATTTACCACTGGTGAATTGAAACTGTCTAACCTCGGTTCTACCATCATCGAATATCTTGTAAGTCACTTTACACTTTATCTTTTCTGATGTTTTGACAAAAGCAATGTTCTTTACAAACTTCTTAGCACCGAGTATGATACAATCAACTGTGTGTTCGAAAGATTTAGTAGAGGTTATGAAATCAACTCTATCTAATTGATATGATTTCATAGCCAGTACTATTTGTGACGAACCCAGTATCGAGTACATGAATATTTTATCGTCAGTTATTGATAATTTGATATTATCATTTAAACGTGTGAGGTCTTGTAGTTTTCGTCTGAACTCATCAAAGTTCTCTGGAACGAATTCGAATGTGATGTTTTCTGTTGTCATGTAATCTGATAATTTATAACTAATATATACTTTAAAATAGTATTTGTTTATGTCAAATTTAATAAGAGTGTTTGAAGATTTTAATGGTGGTGTGGTTGGTATTGTGAATGAGATGAACGCCAAATTCAAAGAACTAGAGGATTTAGCATCAAGTGCTGAGGGTAATTATGTATTCATTTGGGGACCGAAATCGGGTGAGAGTTCATTTGTAATGGAATGTTATCTGAAAGATATATCTAACCCGACCGTTGAAGATAAAGAATGGACTCTAAATGGTCGGTCATGTATATTGTTTGAAAATGGTGAGCGTGTAGATATTGGTAGTCATTCGGAAGGACTTGAGATAATTGAACAAGCTGTGCGTGGCACGATAAGATAAATAAATTACTAAAAATAATATATAACCTATGTACAAATACTTAATACCTTTCAATGAATATAAAACTGATGGAGTCACTGGTCTTGTAGAGGTGAAAATGACCGAGATTAAGGATCTTGTATCAAACTTCGATGAATATGTTTTTCATTGGGATATTAAAGACGATGGGATATTGCACGCATATTTGAGTGTTGATGAATACAAACTGGGAAATTCTTACATCGGTGAGATGAATGTTGGTGAAGGGTATGTTAAAGAGAATGGAAATAGACGAGATATTAAAAGTGTTGAAGAAGGACTTGATATCATAGAAAAGGGTATTCAAGGGATTTTGGGTGTATCTGAATCGGGTCAATATGATAGTTCGATTTCTGGATTATCTGTTCATAATATAGAGGGTAAGATTATTGCAACACAGAAACATTTCGACACAGAGGGGGGAAGTCCACCCTATTCAGCCGAACAAATGAATAATATTATTTCAGAATTGGAAGATGTTTTAAGACCCTTTGATAAAATTGTAAGTGAATTTATTGTTGATAAATTATTGTTCGATATACATACTGATAGGCTATCTGATGAGATTATAAAACTTGGGGATGAGATTATGAGTAGATATGGTACAGAACCTAGACAAGTTATGGAAGCCTTTGATGCGGCTTTTAATAAACTATCCGGTTATGTTGATTATATGGCTCACTTAGATGAAGAGGGTGATGTGGAAGATGATGTTGAATTGCCAGAGGGTGATGTGGAAGAAGATGATGATGTAGACGAGTTTGGTAACTCTATCGATTTTGGAGACTAATCCAATAAATCTTCCAATTTAGAATTTCTAGACTTTTGTAAGTGATCCGATAACGCATCGTGTGTATTACCAAATATTATGGTTTCACCCTTTTTTTCAGCAATGTGTGTAATTCGATAAGTCAACTGGTCCCGAACAAATTTAATGTTTTTAACTAAGTATTCCTCATTAACATCATGGTCTTTATAAGCCACTATATCATATAACTGAAATGGTAGTGTGTTAGATTCCTCACCATTCTTATCATATGAGAAATATGTAGAAATGCTGGTACAGGCATCTTCTATACACGTTATCTGCACCATTAATTGTTCTAATGTTGTATTGAACATTATTTCACATAGTATGAAATCTACACCGTGTATTTTTATATTAGTCTCTTCGGGTTCAATATTATTATCATATTTTGACACTACATAATTTGCACCTCTATTTCTGTTATATTTTATAACTATTCCTTCTTTTAAATTGCTGTGTAAAATAGACTTGAAGCGTTTATAACTTTTTTTAGAAACGGAATAAGTGAAGAACATTTTACGTGTACCACCCATCAAACTCTCGGTAGAATGGCCCCTTTGTGTGTTTCTAAGTTCCAAATTACCAAATCCTTCATAAGAAAAGTGGGCGGATATATTCATTTTACTGAATCTATCCTCCCATCTTTCCAAATCGTGTTCATCGAATGATCTCATACTAATTCCGGTACTAACTCAACTTTGTCGTTAATTGAAGCTCTTTCACGAATTTCTTCATAATCCCATTCTTTGGTTAGACTACCATTCTCAAATACCCAAACCATTTCATCGATAACATCATCGAATGTTGGGTCGGTAGATGTAACTGTAGTATATCCACTATCAGTCTTGACCAATTTTGGAATGCCTTGTTTGGACTTTTTGAATGATTTAGTTGTTTTGAAGTTTTCATCAATCTCAGTTGGACTCTTAACAACATTCCTTTCTTCACCGTCATAGACAGCGTAACAAGCCTTTGTTGCAAAATTCTGTTTATCTCTGTCAATTTCAGCTTGTAGTAGTTTCCCACCCATTCCGAAGACAAGGTTCTCAGGGGAGATTTTCTCCTTTCGTAACATGTCGTAAATTTCGGCAATTGACCCAATATTCACACCATCACCCTGGATAACTCGAATCTGTGGTGGTAGTACTTTATAACCTTTTGAATTCGTTGTATATCCGAATGATTCGAATAGTGATTTGAAGATTGTGATCAATGTATTGATAACATGACCACTATCTGGACGAATAACAAGTTGGTTACCCGGTAAGTCAGGTCTGTTGAGAATCAGTGATTTCAACTCTTTACCCCAAATGTTATCAACAGCGTTCTGTATGTCATATGTATCAGATAAACATGCTACGATATGGTCTGGGAACTCTTCGAGAACCCTTCTCATCATCTTAGCCTCACCCTCTTTACCTTCGAGACACATAATGGAATGTTCTGTTGCTGGAACAGTTTTCCCATAAATCAAATCTGTGTTGTAGTATTCTCGAATAAGTCTAGATGCTGCTGTTGTGTCTGAACCAAAGAAGTTTAGAAGGTGAGCTGACCCACCGATTTCAGCTGATTGTACTGATGTAGATGCTCTGAAACCGAAATCGTTCAAAACAAATTCCATCAAGAAATTCTTAGTCTCAACTGGTAAGTCAGTCATTTCATCGAAAGCTGATTTCACAAGTTTCTTAACTTCTCTTGAAAGTGTTGCTACTGTAATTGGGTACCACACTTGTAGAATGAGTGTTTCGAGGAAGTTGGTAAGCCAAGCACAATTCGGGTCAGTACTCTCAATGTAGAGAAGTACGTTTTTCGTTGTAACTACTGTACCTTCTGGAACAGCCTTGATTCTGATTGGTAGTTTCCCACCATGTTCTTTAACAATATAATCGAATTTTGAACGATCGAATACATCATCACGACCGAATACACCTAGTTCTCCACCAAGATAGTCATATGCCTCATCAACATCATCTGTCGTGATAGCTTGACCTTCGAGGTAATGTTTTAGGAAATACTGAAGACCGTAAAATACAGTTTCGGAAAATTCTCCCCCTCTTGATTCTAAATAAGAACCCATTTTTTCTAGTTTGTCAGAATAGAATCGGTGGTGTGAATACTTGTACCCATCACTGAGTAAGATTAGATTATTCGGTTTATCGAATATCTTCTCCATTAATGGTTGTAATGCTACAAACTCATCGAAATTCTTTGTTTTTATGGCTTCTTCGAACCTACGTTTGATACTCCTCTTTAATGATCTTCTCATAATATTTAGTTTTTGATTTTTAGATATTGTTCGAGTAATGGTTGATGTGACTCAATCATTAGTTCTTTTCTCAAGTCTTTTATTGCAAACTCACGAACTTCTTCATAACCATTATATGGTTGTGGGTGTCCGTAGAGTAATTTTGTTTCGAATACTGTTGCCATGATGGTATCACGACTACCCCTGACTCTCCAATCGTTTAAATTTGAAGAAAATAAGTATTCGAATTTGTCTGTTTCCATTGAGCCGATTTTCTTAGATAGTATGGATTTCCCCATAGATTCTAATGTATCACCATCTCCTTTAACGATAGCTCCGATAAATCGATATTTAGTATCGAAGAATTTTTTAGCCAATAAGATTTTATCATCTTCTCCATCTACTGGATTAGACTTACTTGGTATGATATAAACAGCCGGCATGATTCGTGCTGGTGTGTTGTATGCTGTATATATACATCCGTATCTGAAATCTCGTGTTCCTATACTTCGTTCAGAGATTTTCTTTCTAATGTCAGTACCAGTATATGTACCGAGTTGTTTTAATTCAGTTGAATCGAATTCACCTCCACCCTTTTTATATGATGGGATGAATGAGTCTCTTGAGCCATACATCAATACATCACCGTGTGATTCTGGGAATACCTCTCTAACTCGTCTATCAAGTTCGGATGCCCATCTTGGATTCGTTTCTTGGTCGGGTAATGACATTATAACAGCATTTGGGTAATCCTGTTGAACCATCAACTTCCTTGTATTGAAATCGAGAGGGTTTTCTAAGTTACCAACAAAGTAAGGAACTCCTAGGAAAATAATTATCTTCCCGTGATTTTCATCAACTTGTTGAATTACATAGTGATGTCCTTCGTGGATATCATCAACTTGTAATCTTGCAACTACTACTCCTATTGTGTAATCTTCTGGATCTGTCATGTTGATTTGTCTTTTATATTAATTGATATATTAATTGTTTAGTAAATCTTTTTTATCCTGTTCTAAGTAAAATTGAGATGTTTTTAGCGTATTGATCGAGTTTCTGATAGGTTTTATCCATTTGTTTTGTGTTTGTGCTAAATATACGGATTATTTTGATAGTATCGATTCTAATTTCCTTTTACGAATAACTTTGTTGCGACTCTTACATATACATGGTACATAATCTGTATCTGTTCCCATTACTAATACTTCTATTTCCCCCGTATCCTCACAGTTATTACAATCGTATTTTGGTTCGGGTATTAGAAAACTCCAAAAAAATGATATTATAAGAATAACTATCAACCACATATCAAGATCTCAATAATTTACCAAGTTTTTCATCTCTATCTTCTTGAATGATTTCATACATACAACCAGGCCAATAAATTTTATCCATTACTTGTATATTATTTAGAACTCCATGCTTTTCGAGATAGTCTTCTAAATATCCTTCTTGGTTTTTACGAATGTAATCAATCCAATCATCGATATTAGTCGATTCTACCAATGGTTCCCATCCAGGTATTTCAACTAGTTCTGAATCGTCATAAGTTAAGTAGCCGAGTGAATTTTTATCTATTGCTACACGTATATGTTGATTCACATTTGTATCAAGTATGTTGTCTGTAAGCATCAGGTTGAGAGTTCTACCAACGTTTGTAAATCTTATTTCGTTGTTGATATTCAAACAAATAAAATTCCGGTGAAGAGTGGTTGGTGTCTCAATTATATGTCCATCGTTCACACGTTCCCTAAGTTCCCTCGATAATCTACCATAGTATTTATGTGTATCATATATTGTGTGTGTATCATTGACAATACATCTAACACTTATTGAATTTTCGTAATCTCCGTTTCTATATGGTATTGGTAATGGCTTTATTAAATCTCCATCCTGTATTTTATATAACTCCATATTACAAAATTATAAATTAAATCATTGATTCCAAACTTTCTCTTAGAAATTTCTCGATTACTATTGCCTTTGAACGTGTTGTTTTAACATCGAGTTGTAATCTCCATGTACGGACTTCTTCATCAGATTGGTTTAATTCTTCTAGTTTTACACCGATTGTTGATGGTTTTGGATATATATCAGAGCCGAAATCACTGAGTGGTAGTGATATTTTAATTCCATCAGAATCTTTGGTAACGAGGTTATCCTCTACTAGTATTTCCTCTCCCTCCCAGAAAATTACTTTATCGAGTATGGAAATATCTTTTTTGGCAATATAAATCATACACAATATATGTGTTGTTCTTTAAAAAGTTCTAATTATCTAGAAAGGATGTTGAAGAGTTCGATAATGTTCTTTATGGTGTATTGTAATGCTTCAAGATTCTTATTCATCAATCTAAGGAATTCAATGTAGTTTTCAATGATTTCCATATTTCTCTGTTCTTCACCTAAGTGAGCTTCGATTAGAATCTGTTTTTCGCCATAATTAGTCTTGACACCGAATCCAGTTGCGTAGAATAGAAACTTATCTTGTTTCAATTTCTTAATTTTAACGTCCTGGCGTGATCTCTTATCAAGGAATTCAGCAATGTGTTCGTTGGCTCTTTGTCTGTATGCTAAAGCTAGTGATTGTGTTTCTGTAATACGTATTGATGTTTCTCGTGTAAGTTGAAGTTTGACAACTTCGAATAGAGGTTTTAAATCCTTAGCCCATGTTTCTCTTTTAAGGAGGAAGAATTGTTCTAGTCGGTCATTCTTATCTTTGACTTTCTTTATATGATCTAATTCTTGTTGGGTATATGCTTGCATGTTTATTATATATTGTTATCCGATAATGTTTACAATTTTTTATCAAAAACGTAAAGGTCGTATATGTTATTGCCTTTCACCTTCTTAATATTCTTTAATATTTCCCCTGTGGTTGAATCTAATACTTTATAGACTCCCAAGTTCTGACCATCATCTGTTAATACTTTAACTGTATTACCGGGTCTTCCGATAGCTCCTAAGACGGCTATATACTGTGATCCGTAGATTGACTTCAAGAAACTAATACGTACATTCTCAACACTCTTTAAGTTGTTTATGTATGGATTCTCAGTTGCTGCTGATAAATCTAATTTGGAATCGGTTTGTGTTATGCGTATAGTTACAAACTTTCTATCTTCGGTACCCAGTGATACTTCATCTCGATTCTGTAGGTAATTCTTTTTCACGAGAGCTTGTTGGTTTCTTCTAATGGCGTTGAAATCAGCACGAGCGATTATACCACCTCTCATTCCTTTATCATCCATCTTATAACCTTGTGGGGCCAATCGATAGAATGATCCGGTGAATGTCATTGATAATATTCTATCTGCTCGGAACAATCTCCATATTTTATTAATGTGTCGGTTCTTAGATACTGACCAACCATTCAAGTGCCAACCTCTTATTAGAACCTTACCTTTTGATGAACGACCAATAACCATGGGGTAAATTACCCTTTCGTGACCGGCAAAATGTTTATCTTCTTCGCCTTTATAGTTTAATAAGAAAATCATACCATACTTAATGGCTTTTATCATTATATCTTGATTATACTTTACTGGTTCGTTTATCGGTATGTTTTTAAATTCACTGATATCCTTAAATGAAAATCTTGGAATGAACTCACGATCTTCTCGTAGGTTGTTGTATGATTCCTTTATAACGAATTCAACTGGTTTTCGGTTATGATAAGATTTAGAAGCAGATAAGAACATTAAATAAAATTGTATTTGTTCCTATATATTAAAAGTGTGTGTATCATTTTTTTTGGAGTATTGAATAGGTATTCTTGCCCTGGTTAAGTGTTTGATATATCTCATTATATATCTCATTACCCTCTGATTTAGTCAATGTTTTATCCAGTGGTCTTATCGTGATAGATAATAGTATATTCTTAGTACCCTTAGACATTCCAAGTTTCTCTTTTACATGGGGTGGTAAATCTTCATAAGTCCATTCATTTTTGATTACCACATCTTCTATGACATCACATTCTTCTAGATTTCTTATTTCATCACCTATCTGTTCAATATCAACTTGTTCTGAAGTTACGATAGATACATCCCTTTTTATTGAGGGTTGTAGTGATACTTCTTTATATTCTTCCAAATTGGTCATTTGTTTTGATATACGTGGGTTTATACTCCGAAGCATTCTTATGTCAGTTATGTTCTTACATATCATTGCTGATCTATCCAAACCTATACCGAGTGCTAGTCCAGAATATCCATCTAATCCAGAATCTGTTAGTAATTGTGGTAGAGCTAATCCACATTCTAATATTTCAAGCCATTCACCATTTAGATATATCTCGACCTCGATACCATCTTTTGTATAATAGTGCTCGGTTTCATTATATCGCCATTCTACACCAGGTAATAGTGAGTTCACTATACATCCAACTAAGTCAAGTAAGTCAGTTCTGTTGTATTCGACTCCTTTTGTGATTCTCCATATGTCCATTTGATGAGGCTCACCAACATGTGATTTATCAACCTGATCTCTCCTGTAAACAATTCCCGGACAAGCTATGAGTATATCATCTTGTTCGAGTGAAGTTAAGGCTTTGGGTATAGAAGCAGTCATTTGAGTACGTAACATTTGGTCAGGACTTACCCACCGAGTGTATATAGATGTCTTGGTTACAGTATCATCCGGATAGTATAGTCTATCATAGTTATCGATTGGATTGACCAGTGGTGAATCCCTTAGTATAGTCGGTTCGATATATTTATCGGATAGTGATTTTATTATGTTGTTGGTGATTATACCAATGACATGGTTTTCATTTTGTGTAAGATCCTCTATTGTGAGACAGTCTGTTAATTGTTCTTTATTTAAGTATTTCATTATTTCTTTATTTTTTTGACATTAAAAAAGCCCCAAATCGAAATTGATCTGAGGCTTTCCTAATGGGGCATATTCTTCTCAGATCATCTAAATGATGTAAAAAAGAAATATGTGAAATACTTGTTCATGTTGTAAAGATATATATTAAAAATGAGGTGGCCAAATCTTATCTAACAGCTAGCCATTACGCTGGGTCTTTCGGGGTTACTGGTTTATAAGAGATACTACAAACCCTTTTTCTCACCACCTCATTTATCGATGATCTTCTGTTACTACGCTTATGTATTCAATGTCATAGATATTTATTTCATAATCAATCTCGAAATGATCGGAATTGATTATGTTAATATTTTCAATAACTGTCCCATCCTTCATTTTCAAGTTAGCTACTTGATATCCCATTCCAGTTTCTGGTTGGTTAATCAGCATTTCCCTTTGTTTTTTGGTGAGACTAATCTTCATAGTGATGTTGTATCAGTTGGTTGTACTTCCAATACTACTGAATCTTCATCGATTACTTCACCCTCCCACACTTCAATAGTAACAGATGTTGTGATTGCTGGTTGAGTTGTATCTGAAACTGGTTCAGTTGTAGTGTTGGTTGGTGCTCCGCCACAAGATGCTAATAGCATAAGTGCAAACATTGGTATAAATAATTTTTTCATTTCGTAATTTTTAATTTTAAACTATTATACGGTCTATTAACAGAAAGTTTAAGGTTTGTGGATTTTATATATACTTCCATGAAGACACGAGAAGAACTTAATAAGTATTATGAACTTGTTAATCAATACATTGACGCTTATTTAGATGAGTGGGGAATTAAACCATCAAAGTTAAAGAAATACTTGAGTAAATCGAGAGTTGATTCATTCTTAGAAAAGAATGGTCTGTCGGACATAAATCTTATCGGTCGTGTTATAGATGATATAATCGATGATAGAGTTTCTATGGAATTGGACCAGATTATGACATTCGAAGGATTCATTGCCGAATCTATTGAGAATAATGAAATTGATATTTATAGTAATTTACCAAATGCCGGTTTGGAACACGAGAAGATATTGGCGGATGCCTTTGATACATCTTTGAGTCGTGTGAATGTAACCAACCCATCAAAACACATATTTAGTGTGGATGGTATTCTTTCTGATAGTGATTGTATTGTATTTACGAAAGATGATATGGTAGCCATTACTGAAAATATGAAGGATATGGTCAAAGAATCTGTTAAGACATCGAAAGTTAAAGTAGATGGTTTTTCAGTGGAGTTAGAATTGAGTAAATTCCTAGATGAGAATAAATTGGCACAATATTGTGAAGAATTTTTGACTCACGAGAAGGTTACTGAAGTTTTGAAAGGGATTCTTGAATGTGATGATGTGAAAAAAACGGAATCGGGATTTATCGGAATCAATCCAAGTCAAAAACATGTAACATCATGATAACTATATAATATAATATTTTCGCCTTATGGAACATACTCCCCTAGAAATACAGAACTACGTAGATAATAATTGGTACAAGTTATCTCTTATGATGGATATTGATAATGAACAGGACGAGTACGATATTAAGAAGGAATTAGTTGAGTATTTCACGAAGTACCCAAATCAAATTACGAAAATGAGTCCATACCGGGTTACCGGTCCTAAAAATCACTTAGTATCTACCAACAACATCGGTGGTACGTATAATAAGTATTTGTAAATTAATATATAAACCATCTTAAAAAAAATGAAACGAAATGAGAATAAATAATTGGAAGAAATTTAATGAGGGATATGATCACGAAGACTATGCTAATAGAGTACGAGGAATCATAAAAAGTATTAGAGATGGTGATATCGAAGATATAAGATCATTAATATCTGATGGTGTGGATATTAATGTGAATGGTGGTATAATGCTTAGACAAGCTATTAAACATGGTCATTTAGATATTGTTAAGTTATTGGTTGAAGCGGGTGCTGATTGGGGTAAGGATATGAATGAGGGTAAAGCTTTGATGGTATCATTGGAAAATGACAATCCTGAGATTGCTGAATGGTTATTTGAAAACGGATGGAATAAAAACATAACTACGGTTGCCATATGGATGGGTCTATGTAAAGCTAGACTGACACCTGAGAAAAGACTACATTATCTTGATGTATGTCAGTCTTGGATAGATAGTGGAAAGGGTGAGTATCAGACTGATGGATATGATGTTAGAAGTGAGGATGGGTCTTTTTCAAAGAAATCATATGATGAAATTATAAGAGAATATGGTGATTTTAAGAGCTTTGTTATATCACAACATCAAGACCTCCAACTCACTTAGATTAATTTTTCGAGTTCGTCTTTTAAGTCTTTAAGAGCTTGTGTCTTAATGGCTTTAACCTTATCATTTACATTGGCTAGGAATTTTTCATTACTCAGTGTATCTTCCAGTTTAGCAATCTTAGAACGAAGTACAACTTCTTCTGTTTGTTCTTCCTTTACTATCTTCTCTTGAATATTGAATTGTGATCTCAACTCGGCCATATTAGCTTCTAATTTTTCAATGTCTCCGTCTGAAGAATGTAATTTTCCAGCTTTCTTAGCCAATAGTCTGAATTCCATGTACTTGTACTGGTCTTCAAAAATATTTCCGTGATTTCCGTAAGTAGTTCTCATTGTTCAGTTTTTTTGTAGTGCTCTTATATTTGATGCTAATTGGCGAATGGCATCTTTCTGTTCCATATCGTGTTGTTCCATAAGTGTTCTGACATACTCTGCTTTGAGGAAATCATCAAACGAAATCACTGGACACAGTTCGGGAACTTTCAATTCAATGACTTCATCCACACACCCTTTAATCTCTTTAAGAGTTAAATCTTTACTAACTTGTTTGATATTTTTGAGATTCATATTGTAAATATATGCATAAAAAAGAAAAAGTCCACATTTCTGAGGACTTTTTTACTATGATGTGTATTAATACTTACGTATATACCATAGAATAGTATTGGAAGCTGTATTTTGTGTTTGTGACATTACTCCTACCAGCCTTGAATAGAAATGTTCCTCTATAACGGTATTGGGCTGATTCTTTTTTGTTTGTTTTATATAATACGACTTTCATAATTACTATTATTTTTTATCCGAATAACTCATCAGCATCGAATTCGTCAGCATCTGTCGGATCATCTTGTATCTGATCAAATTCATTTACTGCTTCTTCGATTTCATCAAGTGATCGGTATCGGAAATAATCATTAACGATTGGCTCCATTTTTTGGAGAACTTCATCAGTGAAAACATTCGACTTGAACAAATCTTTGGTGAATACTGACTTACCAAGATGTCTTACGTACCATCTGATACCACCTGGTTTGAAAGTAATTTCTCCCGTACTCTTATCAACATCTTCTTTACCCTTAGCAATACCAATTTCTTCGTAGAACTCTGGCCGACAGAAAGCATCTAACCCAGTGAAAGGATTCAAACCTGATACAAACGAGATTTCAAATTTGATTTTCTTTGGTTTAGCCAATCTATTTTTTGCCGTTTTGAATGTTACAACGATACCTGATGCACCGAGGTCCATATCATCTTCCTGACCAGTTTTTAACTTTGCCTTACTCATCATACCGATAACAGAACTTGAATAAACAAGAGCCTTACCACCTTTAAGTATTTGTTGAGGGTACATTGACCCTTGTTCAAGATAAACGTGATTACACACGATCATAGGGATATCCAAGTACCCAAGGTCACTGTTAATTGAACGGAACATTGCAGCCATTGCTTTAGCTCTCGTCATATCAACTTTAAGATCACCTTTAAGTAAGTCAGACTTTTCTTTATTAGAAGACATTTGACCTAATGAATCAAGTACAATAAGGAAGGGTTGAATTGAACCATTCTTCAACTTCTCTTGTTTTAATTCATCTAATAATTGTGATAATAGAATATTAATATCCTCAACCTTATTGGATCTCACCAATTTGAATTTATCTGGGTCGTTATCAATCCCATAATTTTGTAAATCACCAAACTGTATTGAATATTCGGTGTCAATGTAAATAACACCCAAACCATTTCTTTGTGCATTCTTTGCAGCCGATAATGCCACGAAAGATTTCCCAGTTCCTGAGTCTCCTGCTACGGTGAATATTTTACCATATTCGATACCACCACCCAACATACGTGCTGATAGTGCCGCATCAAGAAGATATACTCCTGTTGAGATAAACTTCTTTTCTTTTGCTTCTGTTTCAATCTCAATTGCAACCTTCGATGTAATGCTATTTAATAAATCCCCCACTTTTGAGAAAGAGAATCCTTCTTTTTTACCTGTTTTTTTAGACATTTAAAATACTTTCTTTTTAATATATATCAAATAAAACACACCCTGTTTTAAATCGGTTTTACAATGAATTTTAAAGGGGGTGTGAATTAACTTATATATACATAAAACACTGGTTATCAATTGGGTAGAAAGAAAAATTTTATTAGAAAGGCAAAATATACATGGGGATATAAGTATGATGCAAGCGTA
>FLOH01001148.1_pt1 | contig 43237 bp, 35 predicted proteins | sample 756751 | NCBI WGS metagenome assembly FLOH01 (sample SAMEA4026879, study PRJEB14308) | marine metagenome | biome: coastal water; material: water | depth 74 m
GATTTAACCCGGTTTAAAGAGCTTAACTGGGGGCTCAGGACATGGGATTTATGGAATTTTAATGATTGTGACAAACGATTCGGGGATGACTGGCCCGGTCGTATTCCTGCTCAATTGATTGCACACATCCTCTATTTTTTTTCAAAGCAGGACGATTTAATTTTTGATCCCATGGCAGGAGGAGGTGTCTGTGCTGATACCTGTCTTGCCATGGGTAGGAGATGTTGGAGCCTGGATATGGAAGATCGGCCCGATACAAGGCCTGAGATTGAACCCTATCATTGGAATCTGGAGAATAATTGGGATGATTTGCCGATCTTGAGTTCCAAGGATAAGCCGGATCTGATTATTTTTGATCCGCCCTATTTTGATAAAAAAGCCGGTGAATATTCAAAACAAAGTATTTCAGGGCTTTCACGAAAAGACTATTTATCTTTTCTGGAAAGATTTTTTCATTTCTTAAAAAAGATCTCCAAAAAGAAAACCCGCCTTGCCTTTATTAATTCAGACTGGCGGGACTTTCAAAATTGCCCTGCCGGCAAAGAAGAGCCGGACCAGGCTATTTTAGTTGTGGATTATCATGAGATTTTAAAAAGAACAGGTTGGGAACTGACCCATATCATCCAGGCTCCTTTGTCTTCAGAACGATTTAATGCAGGCGTTGTGGCCGCCATGCAGAAAAAGAAGATCCTTGGGGTTGTCAGCCGATATGTGATGATTTTAAGGTGAAGCATTCTAATTTTTTATAAAAGATTTTTTGTCAACTATTATCCAGAAACAAAGAGTTCCCAAGGCCATGATAATCGTTCCACAGGGAAAAGACAGTCTTAAACTTAGATAATCCATGGCAAGCCCGGCTACAATTGAACCGGTCAGCATCCCCATGCTGTGGGCAACAGTTAATATGGATATTACCGATCCCATTGCTTTTTTTGTATCTCCTTTTATTACAGCATATGCCATTATTGCAGGCATGGAAATACCACCTCCGATTCCAAATATTGAAACAGCAATCACAAGATCATAAAAAGAGGATGCAAAAAAGGGCAGCAACATACCAATGGTTGATAATGTTCCGCCAAAAATAATCATTAAATCTTTATTTGCCCTGTCTGCAACATATCCCATGGGCAAACTTAAGAATCCTGACACAAATACACCCAGCATCACAAGAACACCAATTAGTGAACCGGAAAGACCAAATTCAGTGTCTGCAAATATTGGCAGAAAACACCAAATCACCCCGATACATGCAGTGTAAGCATACCTGAATACAAAAAGAGAAATAATACCCTTATCTTTTAAAAGATTAGACCATGGAACGATTTTGGTTTTTGAGGCTTTTGTATTTTCCTCCGAAACCGGGGGCAGGAAAAAAATGCATAATAACAAGCCTATGCCTGACAGCACGCCCATGCAGATAAATGCAGCATCAAGGGACCATATATCTTTTATTGTGCCCCCCATTAAAGGTCCCAGGCTCAGGCTCAAAAACATGGACAGGTTAAAAAGTCCCATTGCATATCCTTCAGAGCCTTCAGGGGTTATTTCCCCGACATAGGCCTGGACCACGGGCATAATCATGGCAGATCCCGCCCCCTGGATAAATCGCAATATAATTAATGTTTCTATATTTTTTGAAAAAATAAATGCAAATGAAATCAATGTATAGGCTGTTAAGCCTGCCACAATAAAAGGCTTTCGTCCCTTTTGGTCGGATAGTCTCCCGAAAACAGGCAAAAGAAAAATCCTGGATATGGAAAATGACCCGAATATCATACCCACATATATCCCTGTGGCTCCCAGGTCATTTGCATAGACAGGAAGGAGCGGCACTACGATTCCAACCCCTGTAACAGTTGTAAAAATTGCAAAAAACAGGGTTAGAAAGGCACCTTTCCGGTTTGAGGGGATCAAGCCTTTTCCGTTATTGAACAGCTTTATCGCAAGCTTGGACAATGATGTTTTAATAAAATAAAATGGAGCCATTGGATCCTTTTTCAGCCCTAAGATATACACTCCTGGATTTGATCTATAAACCGGCTTGCAGTTGCGAATTCACCTTTCCTGTAATTGGCATGTGTCAGGTATAAAAATCTTTCTGCACGGGTCATTGCCACATACATAAGCCGCCTTTCCTCGAACAGTGCATTGTCGCCGGCATCAATTGACCGCCAATGGGGAAAGAGACGCTCTTCGCACCCAACAATAAAAACCGTATCATATTCCAGGCCTTTGGCTGAATGAATTGTGAGAAGGGATACGCTGGATGAATCCATTTGCTCATCGTCTTCTTTGTCTTCTCTAATCAATGCTGCTTCTTCAAGATATTCTAAAAGATCATTTTTTGATCTTGCTGTATAAATCAATTGTTCAATGTTTTCTTTTTTTGAAATATACTCGGCATTTGTTTTTGTTTTTTTCTTAAGATATTCAAAATAGTCTGTTTTTTCCAGTACAACTTCCATTGCCATGGCAGGAGGCAGTTCCGGTATCTCGTCCAGGATTTCAAGAACCTGGGAAAGGTTTTCATGAATTTTTTTACTTAATACCCGATCTTTGACCATTATCCTGGCAGCATCCTGAAGGCTGGTCCCAGGGGTTCTCATGACGGCCATTTTTTTAACCATTGAAGGGCCGATTCCCCTTTTGGGAGTATTAACAATTCGTTCAAAGGAAACATCATCATTGGGGAAAAATGCAGCACTCAGATAGGAATTAATATCCAAAACTTCCATTCTTTCAAAAAATCCCTGCGACCCCTTCATGCTGTAAGGTATTCTGTAGGATCTGAAAATTTTTTCAAAGGGAAGAGAACAGAATTTTGTCCTGTAGACCACTGCCATTTTATCAAAACCGATACCAAGGCCCTGGCGATTTAATCCCTTAATCCTTCTTGCAACCCATTCGGCTTCATGTGAATCTGATATAAAGTCATAAATTTCAACCACGCCGCCTTTTTTTTTAGAAAAGCATTTTTTCTCCATTTTGTCCGGGTTATAATCGATTAAATCATTGGCTGCCTGAACAATCTCATCTGCAGATCGGTAATTTTCTTCAAGCCGGAAAATTTTTGAATCCTTATATTTTTGGGCAAACCCTAAAAAGTGATTAACATTAGAACCCCTGAATCCATATACTGACTGCCAGTCATCTCCCACGCAGAAAAGGTTTCTGTGCTCCCCTAAAAGCAGATTGGTTAAATCATCCTGAAGATTATTGGTATCCTGGTATTCATCCACAAGAATATAGGAAAAATAGGTTTGATAAAAGTCTCTGATTTCTTTGTGATTCCTTAAAAGATCCCGAGTCTTTAAAAGGATATTATCAAAATCCACACTGTTCATTTCTTTTAGCCGTTCTTCATATTGGGCATACAGGTCTTCAATTTTAATACTGAAAAAGCCGGGTTTTAAATCAAAATATTTGCCTGGGTTACCAAAATTCTTAGCCCTTGAGATCATGGATAAAATTTTGTTAGCATGCTTTTTTTCAAGATTATTTTTTACACAGAGTTCTTTGGCCAGCTTCTGCTGCTGATAAACTGAAAATACCTGTATGGGAGACATGTATCCTGATTTTTCACAATGCTGTTTTAAGATCATAAGGCAGGCTGAATGATAGGTTCTCACCCAGGCAAAGTTTTGCGAATTAAGACCTGTCATTTCAATGAGCCTGGATTTCATCTCGCCTGCGGCTTTGTTTGTAAATGTTATGGCAAGAATTTTTCTGGGATCATGGCCAAGATTGACAAGGTGTGAAAATTTGGCTGTCAAGGTTCGGGTTTTACCTGAACCGGCTCCCGCAACAACAAGTGCTGGGGAGCCGGTATGATTTACTGCATCCTGCTGCTGTACGGATAACTCCATAAATTTTTAATGATAAGATTTTAAAAAATCTTATTTTATCTCCTTAATAATGATATTTAGTGCGGATTCGATTTCATTCCTTATTTCATCCAGCCTTTTTTTGCTCAAAGCTTCAAATCTAAGAACCAGTGCGGGTTGGGTATTGGATGCCCTTACAAGCCCCCATCCATCATCGTACAATGCTCTTAACCCGTCAATATCAATCACATCCTGTTTGGCTTTAAAAAGATTTACAATTTTATCCACTACATTGAATTTGATCTCATCCGGGCAATCCACCCTTATCTCGGGTGTTGTAAAGGTTTTGGGAAGATCCTGTATGAGCTCGTCAACCCCAAGGCCCGTATCTGCCATAATTTCAAGCAGGCGGCAGGTTGCATAGAGGGCATCATCAAATCCCAGATATCTGTCTTTAAAAAACATGTGACCACTCATTTCACCGGCAAGTTCTGCTTTTTCCTCTTTCATCTTTTTCTTGATTAAAGAATGGCCTGTTTTCCACATGATGGCATTGCCGCCATGGTTGCGAATATCATCATACATTACCATGGAGCATTTGACTTCCGAGATAAAGGTTGACCCGGGTTTTCGCCCAAGGATTTCCCTGGCATAGATAATCATGAGTTGATCCCCATAGATCACCTCACCGTTTTTGTCCACTACACCTATCCTGTCAGCGTCACCATCATAACCCACGCCCAGGTCAAGTTTTTTTTCTTTTACAAGTTTTATAAGATCGATAAGATTTTTTTTCTGAGTCGGATCAGCTTCATGGTTGGGAAATGTCCCATCCATATCGCAATATATATCGTGTACCTGGCAACCCAATTGCTTCAAAACAGGAAGAGCAGTTACTCCCCCGGTCCCATTCCCTGCATCAATACCAATCTTTATGGGCCGTTTAATATTAATATTATTTAAAATATATTCTTTATAAGGGGTTATGACATCTTTTGTGGTGACCTTGCCCTGGCCTTGAACAAATTCTTTATTTCCAACAATAAACCGAATATCCTGTAATCCCTGGCCGTGAATGGAATCTGTGCCACTTAACAGTTTAAACCCATTATATTCCGGTGGATTATGGCTTGCAGTCACCATTGCACCGCCGTCAAGGTTCAGATGTTGTATTGAAAAATAAAGCACGGGTGTGGGACAGATCCCAATATCAATGACATCGCAACCAGTGGATATAATTCCCTGGATAAACAATTGAGAAAATTCATCAGAAGTCTGCCTGCAATCTCGTCCAACAGATACAATTTTTTTATTCTGTTTATTCAAAAGACTGCCATAAGCTTTACCAATGCTTACCACATCTTCTTGTTTAATGTCCTTGCCTGCAATACCTCTTATGTCATATTCTCTAAAAATTCCAGGATTCATAATATCTCCTTTAGATAAATTTTGATAAAAGCACCAAAGATCCTATCAGCCAGCAATAAGGGGCAAATAGATGGAACCGGCCCGAGTGAACCAAAGATAATAATAATTTTAATGCGATTAAGCCTGTGATAAATGAAGCAATTGTTGCATAAATGGTTACCTGATCAATAACAAGACCTTTGTTTATCATATCTTTTATGCTTAATACCTGTGCCCCTAATATTGCGGGAATTGAGAGGAGGAAAGAAAATTTAGCGGCAGTATGCCTGTCAAGACCCAAAAACATCCCCACAGCAATGGTGGTTCCAGATCTTGAAATACCGGGGATAACGGCAAGCCCCTGGCTTATTCCAATGATGGAAGCCTGTTTAATGCCGAATTTGTCTTTTTTGAAATAAAAATTTCTTGAGGCCCATAGGATTGTCCCAGTGAGAATCAACATAATTCCCACTAAAACGGTTGAAGAAAATATAATATCCTCAAACTGTTTTAAGAAAAGACCTATAAATGCTGTTGGAACGGAACCGATTAAAATTAAGCCTGCCAAATAAAGGTTTTTATCTTCTTTGAAAAGGTGTGTGACAGGCTTTAATAAAACTGCTTTTGAAATAAACCGGGAAATAGAAATCAGCATGGCCCGGATGTCAGAAGCATAGACCACCAGAACTGCCAGAAGTGTTCCTACATGAACACTGATATCAAATATCAGCTGGGATTGGGTAATTCCAAAAAAAATCTGTCCCAGAACAAGATGTCCTGAACTGCTTACCGGTAAAAATTCTGTAAGCCCCTGTATAATACCGAGGATGATTCCTTGATATAGCTCCATATTCCATCATTTTTTTTATTTAGCACTCGACTGAAACCGCCAATTTACCCGATTCCTGTGTTGGTTCAACCAAACTGATAAAACCGGGTTAAGCATTAGTTAGTAAGGAGCGCATGTTTACAATATTCAATGTGTTATTCCTATCAACAAACAGCATTCGTATATAATTCTTAGGCCTAAATTGCAAGAAATTAAAAAAGACATAAAAAGAAAGGTTGATTTAATACTGGTTTTTTTGTGTGAAAAGGAATATTCTTATATTTAGAAATCTTTAGTTTGACATCATTTTATACTAACAGAGCAAAAGGAGAAAAAAGACATGAGACTTTTAACAAGAAGTTTATTAACATTGTTTGCCGTCCTTTTTTTATTTGGATGTGCAGCAAAACAAATGAGTACACCAGTGGCATTTGAACCCGTCCAGTTTGATAAAGCAGCTTACTCTTCAGCGGTAGATAATTTCTTGATAATATTTGATTCATCAAGCTCCATGCGTTATCCTCTTGAAGGACAAACAAAATTTGATAAAGCCAAGGCCGTTGTGAATCAGATAAATGTAACCCTTCCTGAGTTGGGTCAGACTGCCGGGATAAGGTCTTTTGGGCATTCTCCCAAAGTAACAAAAAATATATCACAACTAGTATATGGAATGGAAAAATATTCTACTGCCAATTTAGATAAAAATTTTCAAAAGATCACTGAGCCTGGCGGCAACAGTCCATTGTATAAAGCCTTGAGTGATGCAAAAGAGGATTTTAGAGGTCTTTCCGGAGAAAGAAATGCCGTTATTATCATCAGTGACGGTGAAGAGTTGCCGGGTAATGTGCTGGCCTCTGCAAGAGAATTGAAAGAAGAGTATGGCGAATCTATTTGTTTTCACACCATACTTGTGGGGGACAATCAAAAAGGAGAAGCCTTGCTGAAACAGATATCAGATATTGGAGGATGCCTTGGCAAATCTGGAGACTGCGGATTTTTCACAACAGCAGACAAATTGCTGAACAGCCCGGAAGATATTGCATGTTTTGTTGAAAGTGTATTCCTGGACAAAATGGCGGCTCCTGCACCTGTTGTGGTTCCGGAAAAAGTAGTAGTTGAAGAAGAAGTTTGGGTTCTTGGCGATGTCCTTTTCGGCTCAGGCAGCGATGTAATCAAACCGGGTGCCTATTATTTATTGGATGAGATTGCAGCCAAACTTGAGGCTAATCCTGTCATTGGCGTTGATATCCAGGGTCACACTGATAATGTCGGTTCCCCTGAAGCTAACAAGGATCTTTCCTTGAGACGCGCACAGGCTGTTAAAAACTATTTGGTTGGAAAAGGTATTATGCCAAACAGAATGACTACAGAAGGATTTGGATTCTCCAAACCTGTTGCATTAAACGGTACTGAAGCCGGTCGTTCATTAAATAGAAGAGTTGAATTGAAACCCTTTTAATTAAAAGATAAATTAAGGGAAAGAACTATATCTTTAAAAAGTATACTTCTTTCCCAACTAAATCTCTGGCCACAAAAAAATCCTATGTTTTTAATATTATTTTTTTGTGGCCTTTTTTTTAGGATATAAAACAAGTATCAGGAGTTATAATCTAAGGGCTCACGAATAAATAATTTTACCCGTGTTTTGAATACCGTATCCGCCAAGGGCCTGGATTCTTTTCTGGAATTTTTTTGTCTGAATAATGTCAAGCAGGGTTTGAATTTTTTTAGTCTTATAAAATCTGTCCGGAATAATAAGATCATACTCTTCCGTTACAACGGGTATGAAATCAAGATCAAGAGCCCGGGCTGCAGCCTGGATGCCAAGCCCTGCATCCGCTCTTCCCGACAAAACGGCAACAGCCACTGACATATGTGTATATTCATCATTTTCATACCCCTGAATATCATTAATTGATATCCCAAGAGTTTTGAGCTTATAATCAAATAAAATCCTTGTACCTGACCCGGGCTGACGGTTGATAAACTTAAGTCCTTTGTCTTTTAAATCTTTAATGGATTGAATATTTTCAGGATTTGTCTTTGGCACAATCAGCCCCTGGTCCCGCATGACAAGATTGATTACCCAGACCTTTTGGTCGGGCAGATATTTTTTAATATATGAAATATTATAGCTGCCGTCCACAGGATCCAGAAGATGGGCTCCGGCCATATGACAGGTACCTTTTTTAATGGCCATCAAGCCGCCCATGCTGCCCACATGGCTTGATGAAACACTGATATCAGAACTCACCCCTTTTATCTGATCCGCCAGAATATCCAGGGTATTATCATGGGAACCGGTTATTACAATGGTATTTTCAATTGAAGATAAGGGCCTTAACAACTGGGCCCGGACTTTTTGATTTTCTGATATGCCCTCAATATTTGTTGGTATTCTGATAATACCGTCTGCCTCGGTCAGAGTGGTGATACTTCCGGACCCCCTGGGTAGTTGGGAGGCCACAAGTTTGTCGTCCACGGAACCGATTTTCATTCTTAAAAATTCTTCAAGACCCAGTTTTGAAGCAATTTTTCTTGCCGGAGAAACCAAAACGGATATTATTTCTTTTTTAGGAAGCTTTTGCATGTTTAACAGCAATGGGCCGGCAAATTGTTCAAAGGCAACAATGGCAGACACTGGGTATCCTGGAATGCCGAATATAGGGGTGTCAAACACTTTGCCAAACATCATGGGTTTGCCCGGCATCATGGTAACCCCGTGGACATAAATTTCACCCAAAGATGAAATAACTGGTTTTGCAAAATCCTCTGACCCGGCCGAAGACCCTCCAATGATAAGAATCATATCATAATTTTGTTTTGCCGCCTTTTCCACAGCCTTTTTAATATTTTCAAGATTATCTTTGAGCATGGGATGTCGATCAAATTGCGCCCCATGGTCTTCACAAAGCCCTCCCAGTACACAAGAGTTGGATTCCACCACATCGCCTGGCTTTAGCTGATTTATATTAATTTCATGCCATTGCTTGAGTTCCGATCCTGTCGGGATAATCAAAACTTTTGGTTTCTTATAAACAGCCACTCTAAATATTCCGCCGGAAAGAAGTGCGCCAAGGGAATGGGCATTTATCATGTGGCCTTGAGGAAACAATAATTGGGTGGCTACAATGTCTTCCCCCATTTTTCTGACATGTTGCCAGGGAAACACAGGGGCCTCAATTTCAACATTTTTTTTGTCAATTATGTTGAGGTGTTCTATCATGATGACGGCATTGGTACCTTTTGGCATAGCATGGCCTGTATTGACCCAGAAGGCATTTTTATCGGGGCAAAGGGTGATGGGAGCGTCTTGCCTTGCGCCAAAAGTGATTTTTGCATCCACTGCAATGCCATCCATGGCAGCTGCATGAAAATTTGGAGAAGAGATGGCAGCCATAGCAGGTCCGGCTAAAACCCTGCCTTTTGCATCCACCACATCAAGGGTTTCAATTTTTGTTACCATATGTTTAAAATGATCAAAGAGGATTTTTTCCGTCTCTTCAATACTTTTCATATCAAGGTATACGTTTCTTTTGGAATTCATTTATCTGATCTCTTTTTTTTGACGATTTTGTTTATAAAAGGATAATATCTACAATGGTATCTTTTTCAAGGCCTTCAACATGATCTCCGATTTCAAGGAGTCCGTCTGCATGAATCATGGTTCTGATAAGCCCTGATTTACCCAGGATCGGTTTTGCAAGCAACAGGTTTCCTTTTCTTGTCAGCTCTACTCTGACAAAATCTCTCCTGCCCTGGGCAGAAGCTACATTCCGGGTCAGTTTTGCCGGGACCCGGATGGTTTTGTCCAGGCGTTCAAGTCCCTTAAGCCGATTTAAAAAAGGGATTACCACAATTTTGAGTACCACCATGGCAGAGACCACCTGGCCAGGGAGTCCCCATACGGGTTTGTCTCCGACTTTAGCAAGAATCGTGGGTTTGCCCGGACTTATTGACATGCCATGGACTAATATCTGTGTATCCGGCAAAGAGGATAATACCTCAATAGTAAAATCCCTTGTCCCCACTGAGCTTCCACCGGAAATAATTACCATGTCCGTTTCTTTAATAGCTTTTTTAATTGTTCGTTCAATGGCTAAAGGATCATCATTTATAATACCATAGAGAACCGGTATTGCATGGGCTTCTTTAATAAAGCCTGACAGGGTATAAGAGTTGATATCACGGATTTTACCGGGAACGGGCTCTTCTTCAATGGGAATAATTTCATCTCCCGTTGAAATGATACCGACTTTTGGTATTTTAAAAGCTTCAATATGAGCAAACCCAAGGCCTGCGGCAAGGCCCTGTTCCTGGGGTCGGATAAAGGTCCCCCTAGATAAAACAATATCTTGTTTTGCAAAGTCCTCGTTGGCATCAATCACATGCTGTAAAGGGGCCACACTTTTATAAATTTCAACGGAAAGTTCATCAATGAGTTCTGCATGTTCCACCATGACAACACTGTCCGCCCCTTTGGGGAGCATTCCGCCCGTTGAAATTTTTGCAGCCTGTCCCTGAGCTATACTGAATTTTGGAATATCGCCCATTAAAATGGTTCCGACAATATCAAGCCAGGCAGGGCTTGATTCAGATGCCCCGAATGTGGAATTTGCCGCAACGGCATACCCGTCCATAGTGGATCTCTTAAATCCGGGCATGTCTTTTTTTGCAATAAGATCTTGGGCAAGAACCCTTGAAAAAGCCTTGGAAACAGGTGTTTTTTCAGTTTCAACAGGAGAAAATTTTCCTGTCAGTGCCATCACCTCTTCAAGGCTTTTAACCTTGAAAAAATAGCTCATTATAAGTGTTACCTCCTGGTTAATGCTTTTTTTAATCTATTCATGGCCAATGTCACATTTTCAAGGCTGTTAAATGCGCTGATTCTGATATAGTCCTTGCCGCATCTGCCGAAACCAGCACCAGGTGTGCACACGACAGAGGCTTTGGTCAAGAGCAGGTCAAAAAATTCCCAGGAATCCCGGCCGGCTCCATCTATCCAGATATAGGGGGAGTTTTTTCCTCCAACAAAATCAAATCCAAGAGATGCAACAGTTTTACTGATTATATCAGCGTTGTTCAGATAATAGTCTACCTGTTGCTTAACCTGTACTTTACCCTCCTCAGAATAAACGGCTTGTGCAGCTCGTTGAACAGGATAGGACACACCGTTGAATTTGGTGGTGTGTCGTCTATTCCATAGAGCATGCAGGGATATTTTTTCCCCTTTTGAATTAAAAATCATGCAGCCTTTTGGTACCACGGTAAACCCGCACCGTGTACCTGTAAACCCTGCTGTTTTTGAAAAACTCCTGAATTCAACTGCCACTTCTTTGGCACCTTCAATTTCATAAATCGTTCTAGGAAGCTCGTTATCCCGGATAAAGGATTCATAGGCTGCATCAAATAAAATCAATGCACGGTTCTCCTTTGCATACTTCACCCATAAGGCAAGTTCTTTTTTTGTCACAGTGGAACCTATCGGGTTGTTGGGAAAGCAAAGATAGATCAGATCCACTCGTTCATCAGGAAGTTTGGGCAGAAAATTGTTTTCTTTTAAACACTCCATATAGACAATTCCGTTATATCTGCCCGCTTCATACTCACCCGTGCGGCCTGCCATTACATTAGTATCCAGATATGCCGGGTATACGGGGTCAGGAATGGCCACCCTGATATCCTTTGCAAACAATTCCTGGAAATTGCCAGTATCACATTTTGCTCCATCACTTACAAATATCTCATCGGCCGAAATATCCGCACCCCGGTCATGGAAATCATTTTTTGCAATGGTTTCTCTTAAAAAAGCATATCCTTGTTCCGGGCCATAGCCTCTGAAGGTGGCATCATTGGCCATTTCATCAACGCCATCATGGAATCCTTTAATAACTGCAGGGGCAAGAGCTCTTGTGACATCGCCAATCCCAAGTCTGATGATGTGCGTGTCCGGATTTTTCTGTTGATAGTCACTTACTTTTTTTGCAATATCTGAAAAAAGATAAGATGCCTGTAATTTACTATAATTGTCATTTGCTCTGATCATAAATAGTCCTCTCAATTCATATAAATTTTCAATAGTTTTTATCTTGTTCCAGTTTTTTCCCATACAGCCATGGCAAGAGATTTAAATTCTTCCACAGTAAGTGTTTCCGCCCTTCTTATTGCGTCTATTCCAGCTGATTCCAAGGCTTGGGTAATAAAATTTTTTTCAAATTCAAATTCTCCCCCCGTCATGGCATTTTTCAAGGATTTCCTTCGTTTTGAAAAAGCCGCCTTAATGACATTAAACAAAATTTTTTCCTGTTCAAGACTCATTTCACCGGGTTCAAAAAAATTGAATTTTAAAATAGTTGAATCCACATCAGGTTTTGGAAAAAAAGAAGATGGTCCTATTTGAGTTACCCGGCTCACATCTGCAGCGTATTGAACCACGGCAGACAGTCTTGAATAATCTCTTTTGCCGGGTTTTGTAATTATTCTTTTTGCCAATTCTTTTTGAAACATTAAAAATGCCGTTTCAATGCAGCGTCTTTCTTCCACAAGTTTGATCAGAATTTGTGATGAAATATTATAAGGAAGATTTCCAATCACCACAAATTTTTTGTCACAGGCCAGGTCGCTAATATCAAATTTTAAAAAATTTTTATGTATGATGGTAACATTTTTTAAATTTTCATTATCCAGTTCCTGCTGTAAAAGGGGTATCAGGCGGGCATCAGTTTCAACAGCTGTTACATGAAATGCTGCCCGGGCGATGGGGATGGTTAAGGCACCGAGACCTGGTCCGATTTCCAGTACATGGTTATCAGGTGACAGCCCGATTTTTTCTATAATCATTTTTGCTGTACCGGGATTAGCAAGAAAATTTTGTCCTTTTTCTTTGCCGGCAAGCAGGTTTTTTTCTTTTAACAATTGTCCGGGATGTGTCATCTAATAGCCTTTTGGTGAATTTGATTTTTTATGTGTAATTTAATCATAAATTTTTTTGAAATATAATAGGCGACAAACCCGGATGGCAATCCAAGGATGACACCGCCGGCAATCATAATCAAAAATGTTCTGATTTTGGTTTTTGCAAATTCCATAAAATAAATGCTTTTTTGAGAAAATTCAATATCGCTTTGAAAATTTTCAATCAACAATTCAACGGATTTAAAAGCCTGGGCAGAATTTTCAAAAAATAAATGCCCAACCTTATAACAGGCAAAATATAGGAAAACAATTGTAACAGGATTACTTACCCAAGCGCCGATAATAGCGGCCGGTTTACTTGCTTTAAATAAAACTGCCAATGCAATGGCCAAAATTGTGTGAAAAGGAATAGTGGGGGACATGGCTACAAAAACACCAATGGCCATTCCAAAAGCAACATAATGCGGGTCACCGTCCAGCTTTCTAACTTTCTCAATAAAGAGAACAATATATTTTTTAATCATTATTGTTTACGCAAACCTTACAAAAAATGACTACTTGACTTTTTTACTCTATGCAAGTAGTTATTATATATATACTTCAACCAAAAAATAGATTCAACCACCAATATAAATTCGACCTGTTTTTTTGGGCTCCTCAATATTTTGTTTTTGAACGAAAATTTTAAAAATTTTTCTGAGATAACATTAGTAGTAAAGGAAATCGGCAGTTTTAGATCAGGCACTAATTAATTTTTTCTTTTTTAAAATCAATTATTTTATCGTTGATATTTTTATATATCAACAACAACCCTTTTTTTTGGGAGGTTTATTATGGTAGAAAAATCAGAACTTGGAACAAATTGGGAAAGTTTTATAAAAATGCTGTTGAAAAGGCTAGATATTCCAACTAAAACAGATATTGTTTCTTTACATGAAAGGCTTGACAAGCTTGAACAATTACTTTATCAGAAACACCCGGGAGCCATCCCCAGGAAAAAAAAGTCCTCAGTAAAAAGGAAAAGTGCATCATCCATTGTTCTTGATGAGTTTGCCAAACATCCAAAGGGCACAAATTTTAAAACAATTAAGGAAGCCACTGGATTTGATGATAAAAAATTGAGAAATATTATATTCAGGCTGGACAAGATAAAGAGGATTAAACGGGTAAAACGCGGTATTTATAAAAAAAAATAATTTGAAGGTCACACGTAACAAAAGTTCACACGTAACCTAAAGGTCACAAGTAAATTGAAAGTCACACTTGAGAGGATATAGCAATTCATGGAAAGGTTTACATTTGAAAAGGGACAAAAACTTTACGGTTATATTATTAAAAAGGTTACCCAGCTTGAAACCATAGATTCAGTGATGATTCAGCTTGAGCACGTAAAAACAAAGGCCAGGCATATCCATATCTATAATAAAGATAAGGAAAATACCTTTGGCGTGTTTTTCAGAACGGTTCCCAAAGATTCCACTGGTGTGGCCCATATTCTTGAGCATACAGTGTTATGCGGGTCAAAAAAATTTAATGTCCGCGATCCTTTTTTCTCCATGATAAAAAGAAGCCTGTCTACGTTTATGAATGCCTTTACGGCTTCTGACTGGACCATGTATCCTTTTTCCACCCAAAACCCAAAAGATTATTACAATTTAATGAATGTCTACCTTGATGCAGCTTTTTTCCCAAGGATTGACGAATTGAGTTTCAAACAGGAGGGTCATCGCCTGGAAATTATTGAAAAAAAAGATAAAGATATTGAGCTCGAATATAAAGGTGTTGTTTACAATGAGATGAAAGGTGCCATGTCTTCACCGGGTCAGGTACTTGGAAGATCTTTGCTTTCAGGCCTTTATCCTGATACTACCTACAATAATAATTCCGGAGGTGAACCATCAAAGATTCCATCCCTTACATGGGAAAATCTAAAGGATTTTCATGCCCGGTATTATCATCCCTCTAATTCATATTTTTATACCTATGGCAATTTACCGTTGGAAAAAACGCTTTCATTCATTAGTGAAAAAGCTTTGGACCAGTTTGAATTTCTTGCCGTGGATTCAAAAGTTCCCGTTCAACCCAGATGGGATTCGCCCAAAAAAATAACAAAAGCCTATGCTTACTCAGACCCGGACGATATATCAAGAAAATATCAGGGCTGTGTAGCCTGGCTGACCTGCGATGTTAAAGATTCTTTTGAAATTCTTGTACTGAGTATTTTGGAACAGATCCTTCTTGGAAATTCCGCCTCGCCCTTGAGAAAGGCCTTAATCGATTCTGCTTTAGGATCTGCCCTATCTGATTCAACAGGATTTGACCCGGACAACCGGGACACTATGTTTGCCTGTGGGCTAAAAGATATCTCCAAAGATTCTGTTGAAAAGGTGGAGAAAATCATATTTTCAACCATTAAAGAAATTGCAGATAAAGGGATTGAAAAGAACCTGATTGAGTCTGCCATCCATCAGATAGAATTCTACAGAAAAGAAATTACCAATACCCCTTACCCCTTTGGTATAAAATTATTACTTTCCTTTGCCAGCACTGCTATCCATGACGGAGACCCTGTTTCCTGCATTAATATTGATGAAGATTTGGACATTCTGAAAGAAAAGATTAAGAAGGGACCATTTCTTGAAAACAAGCTAAGACAATATTTCCTTGAAAATCAGCATAGAATACTTTTTACTCTTGAACCTGATACTGATCTAGAAAAAAACAATATTGAAAAGACCAAAAAAGAGCTTAAAAATCTTTTAAGGCAAATGAGCAAAAAAGATCTTGAAAAAATCCAAAAGGATACCAAAACCCTTGCGGCGCTTCAGGAGAAAGATGAAGATGTTTCAATCCTGCCAACACTTGACCTGGTTGATGTTCCGTCGGAAATAGAAATTATCAAACCTGACAAGATCAACGGCGTTAAGTTCTCCACCTGTTATGATAAGGCCACTTCAGGTATATTATATTTTACCTGTCCTGTGGGGGCAGGCAATATCCCACATGATCTGTTTGCCCTGGTACCATTTTTCTGTCAATCATTTACAAACAGTGGCACAAAGAAAAACTCATATGATAAAATGGCTGAGCTCATGGATCTTTATACCGGTGGGATATCACTTGCACCGTTCTCTGGGTCTTATTTTTCAAAAGAAGCTGAATCACATTCCTTTATTGCCATCCAGGGAAAGGCACTGGACCGGAATGTTGAAAAGATGTTTGATTTGATAAAAGAGGTTATTGAAGAATATAATTTCCAGGATTTGGACAGGATGAAAAGCCTTTTGCTTCAATACCAGGCTGGAATGGAATCATCCATTGTTTCAACAGGTCACAGGTATGCCATTTCCCTTTCTTCAAGACATCTTTCAATAGCATCGTATATTAATGAACTCTGGCATGGCATTGCCCAATATCAATTTATCAAAGATATTACCGAACAATTCAACACAAACGATAATAAGAATAAAATCCTTGAATCCCTGTCTGAAAAAATGAACGCAATGGCCGGATATGTTTTAAAAAAAGGGAATTTCAAACCTGCCGTGATTGGAACTAAAAAAGCAATTGTCAGTGCTGAAAAAAGGATAATGTCCATCCATGAACATCTTTTAAATGATTCTGAAAAATTCTTTTTTACGCCGGACATATCCTTTAACAAAGAGGTACCCTTTGACGGCTTTTATACCAATACATCCGTCTCTTTTGTGGGCCAGTCATTTAAAACCGTTGGGATGACCCATGAGGATTCTGCCGGACTTTCAGTGATCAGCAAGATACTTAGATCCATGTACCTGCACCGGGAAATAAGGGAAAAGGGCGGAGCATATGGGGGATTTGCCATTTATAATCCCGAGGAAGGCCTTTTTTCATTTGGATCATATAGAGATCCCCATATTAAAAGAACCCTGGATGTCTATAAAAATGCCTGTGATTTTATTGTCAATGGAGACTATTCCCAAAACGATGTCAAAGAAGCCATTTTGCAGGTCTGCTCAGAAATAGATAAGCCTGAAACACCAGGCCCTTCAGCCATGAAAGCTTTTTACAGGGATATCACAAAATTAGACGATACCATACGCCGGCAGTTTAAGGATTCTTTGTTACAATTGGATAAAAAAGGAATCCAGTCAATTGCCCAAAAATATTTCACCATTGATGAATCATTAAAAGGCACGGCCGTCATATCAAGCAAAGAAAGCCTTGAACAGGCAAATCTTCAACTTGAGGCCCAAGGGAAACAATTAAATTTGTTTAAAATTTAAATATACCCTACCTATGAGTGGCTTTTAAGCCACTCATTATACTGGCACATGCCCCAGAGGGCCTTGACCGCTCTTTCAGGAGAAGGGAAAAATACACTTTTATATTCATATCCATCAAGCCTGTAAAGGGTCCTGCTGATTTCATCAGTCAAAAGGCTTACCCCAAGAACCGGCTTTTCATATTTCTGAGTTAATTTGATCACATATTGGGTATAGTCCTCTTCAAACTGCAAAATTGAATCTTTGAAAAGTTGTGCCTGTGCCTTATCTATGGAAGGATCGGTTTTGAGAACAGACTCAATCATATTGTTAGCCAAAACCCTTTTTCCATGAATACCCAGGTGGATTACTGCATCACACCCATCCCATTTGAGTAGTTCTTCCAGACAGGTTTTGGGAATGGCGGGATCATTTTCTCCAACGATATCAATGGGGTTTCCATGGCTCCAAAATGGCGGTAGAATAAGATTTAGTCTTTCAATGATACCTTTAGAGAGATTTGGTACCTCAAGTCCGTGTTCGGCGCAAAGATCCGTTGTAATTACGCCCCAGCCGCCTCCCAGTGTCATTATAGCCACCCGGTTTCCCTTTGGCAGGGGTAAAGATGAAAATACAGCAGACAGGTCTAAAAGTTCCATGGGCTGATCCACCTGGATAATACCCGCTTGTCTGCAGGCAGCATTAAATACTTTTGTGTCCGATGCCATGGCCCCGGTATGGCTGGCTGCTGCTTTTTCACCCATACTGGTTCTGCCGCCCTTTAATACTACCACGGGTTTTTTCAAAGATAGCCTTGCAGCACTCTTAAAAAATCTTGAGCCGTCTTTTATACTTTCGATATAAAGAACCACGGTTCTAGTCAGGTCATCAATTTCAAAAGTCTCCATATAATCTTCAATAGTGACCATGGCTTCATTTCCAGATCCTGAAAATGCACGGATTCCAATATCCTGTTTCTCGGCAAATGCCAGAAGCTGGGTCCCCATATTTCCTGACTGACTGACCAGGGCAGTTGAGCCGGGTAAAGGGTATGCATGGACTGCACTGCAGTAAAAATCAATATGGGGATTGCATATCCCCATGGTGTTAGGCCCAAGGATCAGTATGCCTGCTTCATAGGCGGCTTTTACCAGGTCCTCTTCTAATTTTTTCCCTTCTTTGCCGACTTCTCTGAACCCCGAAGTTATCAACAATATTCCTTTGACATGTTTTTTTTTCAAATCAGGTATCAGATCAATCACTTTGTCTGCAGGAATGGTAACAATTGCCAGTTCAACATCCTGTTCAATCTGGGAGACGGATTTATAAACTTTTCGCCCGATTATTTTTCCACCCTTGGGATTCACAAGATATACTTTTCCCTTATAATTTTGGGACAAGGTATTGGTTAAAAGCATGTGTCCCCATTTTCCCGGAGTTGCCGAGGCCCCGATAAAAGCTATGGATTTTGGATAATAACACGAACCCAATACATTTAAATCAATGTCATAAGTCTTTTGTTTTTTTATTTTTGCTTTTTCCAGCACAATTAACCCGTCCACTGCAATAGGAGAACCATCAGGCTGTATAATAACAGGATTAATATCTATTTCTTTAATATCGGGAAAAGCCTGGGCAATGTCTGACAGTCCTTTGAGGATTTTTTTGAGTTCTTGTTTCTTGGCTGCTTTTTCACCTCTGAAAGCATTTAAAAGTGTTTTTGAAGATATTTGTTTAAACATATCTTCCATATCAGCATCATTTAAGGGCGCTATTTTAAAGACAACATCTTTTAAGGCCTCCGTATATATCCCGCCTAAACCAAATACTATTACAGGGCCAAACTGGGGATCTTTGAACATGCCGGCTACAAATTCCCTTTTGCCTGCCACCACAGGCTGAATAAGGAAGGCATCAATATTATCTTTTGCAGATATTTCCATTTCTTTGACAGCATCAAGGACAGAAGTTTCATCGTTCAATCCCACATGCACAAGATTTTTTTCCGTTTTGTGCAAAATAGTTTCACCTATGCCTTTTAACACCACAGGAAACCCTGTTTTTCGGCAGGCTGAAAGGATAAAATTTGTATCAGTTTCCCTGATTTCTCCCACAACCGGAATATGAAATAATGCAAATATTTTTTTGGCCTCGTCTTCAGATATGGATTTTGAGATTGAAAGTGATTCTAATCTTATATCGATGAGTTTTTGAATATCACTTAGTTTCATTTATGTTTTTGCTCCGTTGAATACAATATTTGAAATGCCCGTTGATACTTTGTCAATATCAAGTTTTCTGCCAAAAATGATTTCCCCGAGACAGGCGTGCTCAATGGCTCCTAATATTACTTTTCTTAATATATAGGGATCAATATTGGATTTAAGTTCTTTTTTTTCTATGCCTTTTTCAATTATCTCAAGGATTGTGCGGGAATATTTACGAATCATCTCATAGGCACCGGAATCAAAAAAATCCAAAGAATTACGAACCTCAAGCAACAGAATTTTTGAAAAAGTCCTTTTATCTGCATAGCTTTCAAGACTTGAGAAAATAATGATTTCAAGCTGCTTGATACAGGTTTTTTCCTTGACGATTCTGCCTTCAATTTTTGCCTGGAATTCTATAAAATGATCATTTAACACCTGGTATAAAAGATCTTTTTTGTCTTTAAAGTATTTATAAATCAGTCCTTCTGTTACATTGGCATTTCCTGCAATTTGTGCTGTTGTAATGGAATGAAAATCTTTTTTGGCCATGAGAAGAGAAAAAGATTTCATTATTTTTATTCTGCCGGGCGGATTTGTTTTTCCTTTGTGCTTCATAAACTACCTTAGAAATTTATATTTTGTTCAAAAACAATTCACTACCAAGTTGGTAAGTAATACTTACTCACAAAAAAAAAGAATGTCAACTCTGATGTTGAAAATAATGACTGGAAAAGTCAGGATAGTTTATTTTTTTTTACCGGTTAATTTCGGAGAGAATATTTCCAGACCCATGTCGTGTCTCCAATCGTTCAAAACAAAGGAAAGTATGAAAAATTATTAGACTTTCGAATTATGTGAACCTATACTATTTGTCGCCGGATAGGCAGAACCTATCCGGGGCCTCCACCAGAGGTGGAGGTTTTAAACCGGAACTCAAATTATGATTTAATAGGGGTAATTACAATATTAACTCTGCGGTTCATTGCATCAATAGAGGAGATCGGCTGAGATTCTCCATAACCAACTACTTGCATTCTCAAAGGGTCCACCCCCCTCTGGATAAGGGCGTTGGCGACAGATTGTGCCCGCCTCTGGGAGAGTGCATTGTTATAGACATCTGACCCTTGTGAGTCTGTATGACCTTCAACTCTGATTCTGGTCTGAGGATAATCCCTTAAGACACCTGAAACTCTATCTATCTCTGAATAGGCACCTGCTTTTAACACGTCTGAATTAGAATCAAAAAACTGGTTTGACTGAAAAGAGGCTGTAAGAACATTTTCGGTTCTTTTTACAGAGATATTTTCAGATTCAACCACCACGTTTCTAAGGGCAGTCTCCTGTTTGGTCATGTATGCGCCTATCTGATTGCCGGCAACTCCACCAAGCGCAGCACCGATACCGGCACCAATAAGGGTACCTTTAGTATCTCTGCCAATGACCTGACCTAGTACTGCTCCGACACCAGCTCCAATAAGAGCACCTTGCCCGGTTTTGGCCTGTTGATTAGTAGCAGTTGCACAGGAGGATATAAAGAGACATAACACTCCAATAATTACCAAACGATATTTTTTCATTTTAAAAACTCCTTAATTATAACGAAAATTAAAATTTATAAAAACAGCAGATCCTGATGCATATCCCGCCGCCGTACACAGCCTGTAAAATTGAATGAATACATTGCTATTCATCCTTTGCGCCATATTGCAGGAAGTAGTCTTGTTACTCCCATTGGCTTTAATTCAAGTTCCGTGCCAAGCCTTGGACCCTCGGCGAAGCATGACCCATCCTTTTGTAAAGAATGGACAACCCTTCAGGCAATCCTTCAAAAAAGGCAACATATGACCGGTGGCTATATATGACCCTTTGTTCGAGGAAATATAATGATTAACAAACTTATAAAAACAGAAGAAGACTATAGTTTAGTTCGGACCCGCATTGAAGATTATGATGCTTGCCCAAAAAAATACTCCACAAAGAAAGTTTGATCATGCTAATTTTATATCTGACAGCCTTAGAGAGATTGGAAAATTAAAATTTGTTTTATCCTTTTTTCACAGTATCAAGAAGATCCCTGACTTTTAAGGCTAATTCGTCCATTAAAATGGGTTTATTTATATAGCCTTTTATTCCATATGATTCTGCTGTTTTTTTATCCACTTGTTCGCTGAAGCCCGTACAAATCAGGATTGGTACATCTTGTCGGATTTCCAATATTTTTTGCGCAAGCTCTGTTCCGAGCAACATTGGCATGGTCATATCAGTAATGATAAGATCAAATTTATCAGGATTAGATTCGAACACGTCCAATGCTTCTGTACTGCTTGTCCTGCCAGTGACGGTATAGCCTAATCTTTGGAGTATGCGAACACCCAGTTTGACGATTGCATCCTCATCATCTACAAATAAAATATGTTCATTACCCAATTTGTTTGCTGCTTCTTTTATTGCCAATACCGGATTCTCTCTTTTTGAGGTTAGCGGAAGGAAAACATTGAAAACAGTTCCCTGGCCAGGCTCACTTTGAACCTCAATTGCTCCTTTGTAACTTTTTACAATACCATGAATTACTGACAGACCTAATCCAGAACCTTTTCCCTGCTCTTTAGTTGTAAAATATGGATCAAAAATATTATCAATTATATCTGAAGAAATACCAGCGCCTGTATCACTGATACTCAAGCAACAGTATTTCCCTGCCGCTACTTTAGTATCCGGGCCGGGCTGGTTTTTATTTAAAACCACTTTCAGGATACCGCCTTTGCCTTCCATGGCATGATAGGCATTGGTACACAGATTCATGATAATTTCATGGATTTCGGTTGTGTTGGCAAAAACATGGATATCCTTTTTTGAAAGATCCTGCTCAATTATTATATTCGAAGGAATGATTGACTTTAGTAGATTGAGGGTTTCTTTGATCAAAGGCTGAAGCGGCAAAGCTTTTTGCTCAATATCTCTTTGATTGCTGAATGAAAGAATTTGTTTTACTAAATCGGGGGCTCTTTTAGTCCCTTTTAAAATGTCTTCAAGATTTTCCTGTATGGGGTGATCTTTTGGTAAATCTTCAATGGACATTTCCGTAAAACCAATAATAGGGTACAGGATATTGTTGAAATCATGTGCAATCCCTCCGGCTAATGTTCCTATTGACTCAAGTTTTTGTGCCTGCAGCAATTGACCCTCCAACTTCATCTTTTCTTGTTCCACCCGCTTTTGTTCGGTAATATCACGTCCAACCACAACTGAGCCAACGATAATACCCTCTTTGTCTCGAATGGGCGCGAAGTTGTAACTGCCAATCCATGTTTCTCCTGTATCTTTCCTGTATAAGGTGTATTCAGAGTTTATCCCTGTTTCACCCCTCAGGGCCCTTGAAACTGCCCACATTTCCATGGGTGCCAGTGTGCCGTCCGGCAGGTAAACGTCAAGAATATCAGGGTATTCAGCCAGGGTTTTTAAGCACTCATTCTTGTTCCTAAATCGATGAAATGTTGCAAAAGCCTCGTTAAATTCTATGAATTGTCCTTTGGAATCCGAGATGAATACGGCGTCTGTCATGCTTTCCATTGCTGCTTTTAAAGTGGCTCGACTTTCTCTTAAAAACTCTTCCGCCTGCTTGCGCTTGTTGATGTCAACTATTGAGCCTTCTATGTATCCTTGTTCAGGAAAGATTGTAGCTGAAAAGCTTATCCAGATCTCAACCTTATCTCTGCGAATTATTTTCGTTTCATAATCAAGAACGGATCCATTTTTTTGCAGAGTCTCCACCAGTTTATCGCGTCCTGTGGTGTCGGCCCAGGCATCGGCTGAATTAAACTCTGCCATGCAGTCCCCAATAGTTGAATATCCAGCCATTTTTGCATATCGTTCATTTATTTCCAGCAGTTTACCATCTGAAATCCCCGTCCTGAATAAGGCGACCTGGGCATTGTTGAATAATGCTTTATATTTTTTTTCACTATCCTTTAGAGTGGTCTCAATTTTTTTTCGGAGACTGATCTCTGCTTTAAGCCGTTTGTTCCAGATCAAAACAAACCCGATTATAAAAGAAGCGATTCCAGTGACACTCAAAATCCATTTTAATACATAGACTTTATTTATACCGTATTCATATCGGATGGAAAGCCACTTATTCCGAATGGCGGCATGTTCCTCCGGTGTCATGGACGCGAGTGTCTTGTTAATAATGCTGGCTAATTCCGGCCAGTCACTGCGTATGGCCATGGCCTGATTATGATTGTCAAATGGTGTTGGTGCGGCAACCTTTACATTTGTGTATCCCTTGGTCTGTATTGTATAAGTCGTCGATAAGAGGTTGCCGATGTATGCGTCAACCAACCCTGTGGACAGATCTTTAACCGGCATTTCAGAATAGTTTTTCAAACTGGAGGAAGCGACTTTAAGGTTGATCCCAGGATAGTCTTGTTCCAACCTTCGGTGCATTACATACCCCTCTTCCACAGACACTGTTTTCCCGTTCAAGTCGTCTATTGAACTGATGAAATCTGAGTCTGTCCGGGTGAATATGACCCATGGCGCAAAAATATATTCTTTTGTGAAAATCATGTCTTTTTTGCGCTCATCCGTAACTTTTGCTGTTGGGACCATGTCCACAACTTCATGTCGCTTTATATATTCAAGGGCTGCTGGCCAGGTCACTTCAGCTCCACTAACATATTGAATTTTAATGCCTTTAATATTGAATATGTGTGTCAAATAATCTATGGCGATCCCTCTGATTTTACCTTCGGTTAACATAAATGGAGGTGCATTACCTGTGCGGACCCTTACGATATGATTTTTGGCCAGCCAGGATAGTTCTTCAGGACTCAATTGTATAGTTGAATCGTTACCGAAACACGAAAGCGGAAGAATGAAAAAGGTGATCCAAGTAAGATAAATGATAGTATGACGCCATAATTTGCAGATAATAATTCTTGGTATGGTTTTTTGTATTGGACCATTCATCATAATAGTATACGTCCATAATTTTAAAGGGTGAACCCCTGGTAAGCAGGGGAAACTTTAGATGAATACTTAATAATAATTTAAAGCAAACGATATGGGAATGCAAGTATCATTTTGTTTGGATTGCCCGGGTAAGCGGTTATCAAATATTTTGACGGTCAAAATATTTTTTAAAGGGATTGAATCGTCAAGTATTGATTAAACCCTTTAAAGCTGCCATTAATAGAGTAAATATTAATTTTTATTAAAGGGGTGTGAAAAGATATGGAACCTGGAAAAACAAGTGTTGGATTTATCGGTTTGGGTGTCATGGGCCAAAGCATGGCCACACATATATTAAATGCAGGATATGAGCTGCATGTCTATACCCGCACAAAGCAAAAAGCTGAAAATATCATTTCCAAAGGTGCTGTGTGGGAAGATACAGTACCTGTATTGAGCACAAAATGTGATGTCATTATTACCATTGTCGGGTTCCCGGCTGATGTTGAAGAGGTATATCTGGGTGATAATGGTATTTTAAACCATGCAAAAAAAGAGTCCTTTGTGATTGATATGACCACGTCCAGCCCGGACCTTGCAATTAAAATTTATGAAGAAGCCAAAGGAAAAGGCATCAAATCCCTTGATGCACCTGTGTCAGGCGGTGATCTGGGGGCAAAAAATGCCACTCTTTCTATTATGGTGGGAGGGGATAAGGACACCTTTGATAAAGTTTTCCCGCTTTTTGAAGTGATGGGAAAAAATATTGTGCTGCAGGGTAAAGCAGGCGCAGGGCAGCATACAAAAATGGCGAATCAGATTGCCATTGCATCGGGAATGGTAGCCATCTGTGAGGCCCTGGCCTATGCTAAAAAAGCAGGCCTTGACCCGGAAGCTGTGATCAAATGCATTGGGCCGGGTGCCGCAGGGTCCTGGTCATTAAATAATCTTGGCCCCAGGATGATTGCAGACAATTTTGAGCCCGGGTTTTATATCCGGCATTTTATAAAGGATATGAAAATTGCTGCTGCCTCATCAAGTGATTTAGGGCTTAAAACCCCGGGGCTTGATCTTGCTTTATCTTTGTATCAAAAAATGGAGGAAAAGGGGCTGGACAACAAAGGAACCCAGGCCCTGTATAAATTATATATATAAACCCAATGGAGATCCTGGCTGAATACGGTTATTTAGGATTGTTTTTTGCCTCATTTCTTGCAGCAACTATTCTGCCTTTAAGTTCTGAAGTGGTTTTAGGGGTTTTGTTAGGCCATGACTTTAGTCCCTATGTGAGTATTTTTGTTGCAACAACGGGTAATGTGCTTGGATCTGTTGTAAACTATGGGCTAGGGCTTTGGGGCAGTGGGATATTGCTTAATAAATTTCTTGGATTATCAACCCTGGAAATTAGGAAGGCTGAAAACCGGTTTAAAAAATACGGGGTATTCAGCCTTTTGTTTGCATGGGTTCCCATCATTGGTGACCCTTTGACCGTTGCAGCAGGAATACTGAAAGTTAATTTTCTTTTCTTTGTTTTTCTTGTGAGCATTGGTAAATTTTTAAGGTATGTTTTTGTTTCCTGGGCCGTGTTAGCGATTTAATAAATAAACACCCCTGGAAAATGATATAAGGGGGTTATCTTTTCCAGGGGTATTAAAGAATTCATTGTTTAAAATTATTGTTCAATTTATTATGTTTTCGATCCTAAGGCTCTTATTTAGTGCCGAAAATTTTATCCCCTGCATCGCCCAGACCCGGTAATATATATCCAATATCATTGAGGCACTCATCAACGGCAGCCACATAAATATCCACATCAGGATGCTTTTCTTCCACTTTTGCAATTCCTTCGGGTGCTGCCACTAAAAACAACCCTTTTATGGTTTTGCATCCAGCTTCTTTAAGCAGGTCAATGGTGGCGATAAGGGTTCCCCCCGTTGCCAGCATGGGGTCAAGGATCAGGGCGATTCTTTCTTCCATGGAACTGGTCATTTTGACATAATACTGCACGGGCTTTAAAGTCTCTTCATTTCTGTAAAAGCCTACTACGCTGACCTTGGCAGAGGGGATAAGGTCAAACACACCATCCATCATTCCAAGTCCGGCTCTTAAAATGGGAACAATGGTGATTTTTTTCCCTTTTATTTTTTCAACCTCAACGTCCCCGGCCCAGCCTTGAATTGTTTCTTTCTCCGTGACAAGGTTTTTTGTGGCTTCATAGGTCAAAAGCCGTGCAACTTCACCGGATAAATCTCTGAAGTCTTTTGTGCTGATGTCTTTTTCGCGCATTAATCCTAATTTATGTTTTATAAGAGGATGATCCTCTACAAATACAGTCATACTGCCTCCTTTAGTATATTAATGTCCTTAATAAAAACTTGATAAAAACTGGATAAAAAAATGTTATTAAGAAACTATTAAAATCATTTGGGCTAGTCAAGCAAATAAATTTTTGAAAAGTCTTATGTTGAATTATTTTCTTTTTTATGCACAATAGAAGGCATGATTCAGGCACCTTATATATCCGTTGCTATATCCCTTCCAGTGATGAAATCTTACACTTACGAGGTCCCGGATCATCTGCAGGATTTTTGTTCCCCTGGAATGAGGGTGCTGGTACCTTTTGGAAATAGACGGGTGACGGGATATATCCTTTCCAGACAGGAGAGTTGTAAAGGTTTTAAAGCAAAGAAGATTCTTGATGTATTAGACGACCATCCATTGTTTCCTGAATCGGAAATAGCATTTTTTAAATGGATTTCAGATTATTATATTCATCCCCTGGGAGATATGATTAAGGCAGCACTTCCAACAGGCCTTGACCAACATGATGTTTCCTGCGTTTTTGTTACACAAAAAGGTCGGGATCTTTTGAATGCTGGCAAACTTACACCAGGAGAAGAGCAGGTGGTCCAATTTATATCGCAGCGCCAATCCTGCACTTTGAAACAGGTTTTGAAAAATAGTAAAAATAGTGTGAAAAATGCCCTGGTGCGCAGGATGGAAAAAGGTGATTTGATAACAGTTTCAGCAGTATTAAAAAAAGATGGCGCAAAGGTAAAAAAAGAAAAATTTATCCTTCAGGGTGATGGTTCTATAACTAACATTGCCATGTCAAAAAAAAGAAAGAAACTTTTATTGCTGGTTAAAGAAGCAAAAGAGATTTCTCTGACCGGATTAAAAGCAGTAATTCCAACAGCACCCGCTTTGATAAAGCCATTGGCCAAGGCCGGATATATAAAGGTTATTGAACGCCAGGTTTTCAGAGATCCTTTGGGCGACCCAGTGGAGCCGGATACCCCGCCAAAATTGACAAAAGAACAAGAAAAGGCCGTTAAAAGGGTACAGGAAAATCTGGCCAAAGGATTTACTCCTTATCTTTTATCCGGTGTAACGGGCTCAGGTAAGACGGAAGTGTATATGCGACTGGTAAAGGATGTGGTTGAAAATGGGAAGAGTGCCATAGTGCTTGTGCCGGAAATATCTTTGATTTCCCAGATGGAAAGACGGTTCAGGGCAAGATTTGGGGAGAAAATAGCAGTTATTCATTCTTCATTAACCAAAGGCGAGCTTATAGATCAGTGGCGCAAAATTGCATTAAAAAAGGTGAACATAGTCATTGGAGCAAGATCTGCTGTTTTTGCCCCATTTGAAAATATCGGGCTCATTATTGTGGATGAAGAACATGATACCTCTTACAAGCAGGAAACAGGTTTAAGATATAATGCAAGAGATCTTGCCATAGTCCGGGGAAAAATGAATGACTGCCCCGTGATTCTGGGATCGGCAACCCCTTCTGTACAATCCTATCAGAATGTTGTTATGAAACGATTTGAGGAATTAAAACTTGAAACACGTATCAATCAATATCCATTGCCAAAGATAACCCTTGTGGATTTGAAAAAATATAAAGATGCCAAAGGGGTTGACAGAATCATAACACCACAGCTTTCAAAAGAGATCAGAAATTGTCTGGATAGCGGGCATCAGGCATTGATTTTTTTAAACAGGCGGGGATTTTCAACATTTCCCGTGTGCAGAGATTGCGGAAAATCATTATCCTGTAAAAATTGTGATGTAACCATGACCCTGCATAAAGGGCTAAATGTTTATCAATGCCATTTTTGCGGATATAACAGGCCGGTTAACACAAAATGCCCTTCCTGTAAGTCATCAAAAATAAAACCTTTGGGCTTTGGTACTGAAAAAGTTGAATCCATGATGAAAGCCCTGTTCCCTGATGCAAGGCTTGCCAGGATGGATCAGGACTCGACAAAGAGGAAAGGGGCCACCATAAAAATATTAAAAAGTATCAGAAACAGGAATGTTGATATTATTGTGGGGACCCAGATGTTAGCCAAAGGCCATGACTTTCCCTCTATTACACTGGTTGGTGTGATTTGTGCGGATTTGTCCCTAAGCCTTCCGGATTTCAGGGCAGGGGAGAGAACCTTTCAGGTACTTGCCCAGGTGGCCGGTCGGGCAGGAAGAGGACAAACCAAAGGCAAAGTGATTATGCAGACCTATAATCCGGACCATTTTATTATTGAAGCTGCTAAAAAACAGGATTTTATGGAGTTTTTTCAAAACGAGGTGCCCTATAGAAAAGCATTGATGTACCCGCCTTTTTCACGAATGATCCAATTGAAAATTTCTGGAACCAACTTTGAAAAAGCAAAAGACTATGCCGCCCTGGTAGCCAGGGTTTTAATATCATTGCTTGAAAAAAAAGAAAAACAAAAGACAATGGTTCAGATTTTGGGGCCCATTGAGGCGTCCATCCAGAAAATTTCCTCACGATTCAGGTGGCAGATACTTGTGAAAAGTCCTTCTTCAGCCTTGGTTAATAGCCTTGTAAAATCCATGATGAACCATCCGAAAATAACGCCTAAATCAGGGATCAGGCTTGCTGTGGATGTAGACCCCTACTCTTTGATGTAAGGATCGAAAATGAAATCAAAGCTGAAAAAGGTTATGAAAACTTAGTTCACCTTAGGATAAACCCTTGATTCAAAGGATCGTCCGGATCAATTAGAAATTCATGTATGCCTGTAATATAGGCGCTTCCCGTTACTTTTGGAATAATGGCATTGTAATTGCCAACGTTTGTCAGTTCAGCAATTCCACATGTAAAACTTGTGTTGATAAGAGAGTTAATAACAATATCTTTTCCAGGCTGTATTTCATTTCTTTTATTGAGGATGGCGAGTCTTGCACTGACGCCTGTTCCCGTGGGACTTCTGTCAACTTCCCCTTCAGCAAAGATGCAGCAATGTCTTGAATGGATATGTTCAAGTTCAGGATCATCCACAAAGATGGTTCCATATAAAAATCCCAGATCCTTTTCAACCAGATTTTTTTCAACCAGATCCTTTTCAAAGAGGTGGATTATTTTTTTTGAAGCCATGATGGCATTTTTAATTTTTCTGCCCTTTTCCACAAGTTTTGGAAAATATTGGGGGGTGCAGCAAAGCCCAAGATCCTTTGCATTGACAAAGGCGTAAAAAGCACCGCCAAATCCAAGATCATAGATAACCTTCCCAATTTCCGGGACATCAACAACGGCATCCAGGTCCAGTGCAAAAGAGGGCACGTTTGTAAAGGCTACAGACTTAACACGGCCTCCAACCATATTTGGAATGGCCGTTACCAGACCAGCCGGAGTATCAATCCTGATTTTTTGGTCCGGGGTTTTGATTTTAACAAATCCCGTTTCAACTGCAATGGTTGTTATGGCAATAATGCCATGCCCGCACATGGTGGAAAATCCTTCATTATGGATAAAAAGAATTCCGAAATCCGCATCTTTTGTCACGGGCTTTGTGACAAGACACCCATACATGTCAGCATGGCCCCGGGGTTCATACATGAGAATTTTTCTGATACCATCCAGATGTTTTTTTGCATATCTTCTTTTTTCAAGGATTGTGTTACCAACGGGTTCAGGTACCCCTGAAGTGATGACGCGGAATGGTTCTCCAGCCGTATGGGAGTCAATGGTTTTTATTTTTTTATATCTGTTATGGGGTATAAATGTTTTCATTTTATTTTTTTCACTTTCTTTTTGACGGCAAGACAGACCCATTCATCCGTGTATTCTTCATGGATAACAAAAAGGTGATTGGCCAAAAGTGCCGACAAAACATCGTTTTGCCGCTCCCGGATAATACCGGAGAGGACTAATATAGTTTCTTTTGTCATTCGCATTGATATTTCCGGCAGAATGGCCACAATGACCTGGGCAATAATATTTACAGCAATAAACTGCCAGGGTGCCGGGTCTATTTTATCCAATGTTGTACACAATAGATTGTACATTTCAGGATCAATATCATTTTGATTAAGGTTTTTTTGGGCCACATCTATGGACACCTCGTCAGTATCAATTCCTGAAAGTCGCGTCGCACCCAGTCCGGCAGCAGCAACCATCAAAATTCCCGACCCCGTTCCAACATCCAGAAAGCTTGAACCGGGTTTAAGAAATGCTTCAATTAATTTGATACACATGGCAGTTGTGGGGTGTGTGCCCGTGCCAAATGCCATGCCCGGATCAAGAAGGATAACGATTTCGCCTTTTCTTGCCACATGGTCTTTCCACACAGGTTTTATGGTTATCCTGTCAGTAATCGGGGTTACTTCAAAATATGCTTTCCAGGCATGTGCCCAGTCCTCTTCATCAACAATTTCAGTTTTGATATCAACCTTGATATTCAAATGCGACAGATCTGCTGTTTTTTTTCTTATTTCATCAACCATGATATCAGAAGATTCAGATGATTCAATTAAAGGTAAAAAACCTGTAATCGAGCAGATTTGCGGCTGTGGCAGTGTATTTGTGCCAAAGCCTTCATCAGGCTCTTCAAGGGGGACATCACACACCACCCCTTTTAGATTAAGACAAAAAAATATATCACAGATCAGTTCTTCGGCAAGAATCACATTATCGGCATAAAATTGGGCAATGACTTTTTTATATTTCATATTTAATGGATATTAACTTTTTTTCATGGTTTAATTAAGCAATGATTATTTTTCATTATGAAAAAATTGTCAAATTTAATTTAAATTATTAATTGGAATTGTCAGGTTAATTTATCGGGCCTGGTTATTTTTCCCTGACAAAAAATAAAGAAGCAAAAATGATCAATCCGTATAATATGCTTTATATTTACTATTTTGATGGTATCCCCTTTGTGGATGAGAAGGTTCAAAAAAATAAAACTTTTCTTGGAACATGGGTGGAAGAAGCGATTGCCTTTCTTTTTTTTTCTTGTTCTGCAGATGAAACGATTGAAGAAATTCTTGAAAAAAATAAAGGTATCATTCTGGTTGAAAAATATGAAATGACAGGAGAACAATGGCATGGAGACAAGATCGAACCCTATTATGTAAATAATCTTTGCATTTGTCCGCCATGGAATAAACCTGTTGAAGATAATGAAACCATTAAAAAAATTATTCTGGACCCAGGCGTAGTGTTTGGGACGGGCAGGCACCAGACAACAGAAGACTGCCTTTATCTCATTCATCGATTGTGTACGAAAAACAAGATAGAATCTGTTCTGGATATTGGTACGGGTACAGGGCTGTTATCCCTTGGGGCAGCGGCTCTTGACTGTAAACAGGTCATGGCCTGTGATTTCAATCTTTTGGCAGTTAAAACCACGCTGAACAATATCCGCCTCAATAAATTTGAAGACAGGATAATGGCTTTCCAGGCAAGGGGTGAACAGATAATGGGAATTGCCTGTGATCTTTTAGTTGCCAATATCCATTATGATGTCATGCAGCACATGATTGAAAGTCCTTTCCTCCTTGAGAAAAAATACTTTATTCTATCCGGGCTTCTCAATTCAGAAGCTAAAAAAGTGCTGATTTCATTGTCCTGCAAAAATGTTCATATAATTGAAAGACGATGCCCTGATGGAATCTGGAATACCATCCTGGGCAAAAGAGCATAGTTAATAGGCGGGGTCAGGCTTGCATAGTTGCATTTATTGCTAAATAAACGCAACTATGCAAGCCTGACCCCACTCGAATTTGAATAATATAAATTTTAACAATTATGAAAGGTATGAAAATGAGTTTATTCAAGATAGATAATGAAAAATGTGATAAAGACGGGTTTTGTGCCATTGAATGCCCTGCTCATATTATTGAAATGACAAAAGATGGACCTGTCCCCATAAAGGATGCACAGCAGTTTTGTATCAAGTGCGGCCATTGCGTGGCCGTTTGTCCAAAAGCTGCTTTCAGCCTGGAATTTCTTTCACCGGACCAGTGCATGCCCATTGAAAAAGATCTTGTACTTAATGCAAATCAAGTGGAGCATTTTTTGAAATCCCGCAGGTCTGTGCGGCGATACAAGAAAAAGCAGGTACCAGAGGATATTTTTGAAAAAGCTCTGGCTATTTCCTGTTGTGCACCCACTGCAAGCAATCGCCAACCCGTAAAATGGCTTGTGATTAATGGGGAAAAAGGTGTTGGGAAAATCGGTGCCCATGTGATCGATTGGATGCGATATGCTTTAAAGACCCACCCGCAAATGGCCCAGATGTATAATCTGGACGTCTTGATTAATCAATGGGATAAGGGGGTGGACAGAATATGCAGGGACGCTCCATTGCTTGTGTTTGCCTATGCCTCAGATGAGTTTGCCTCTGCTTCCGCAGATTGTCATTTAGCACTGGCATATCTGGAACTTGCTTTGCCTGGATTTAATCTTGGAAGTTGCTGGGCAGGATATGTCAATACTGCGGCAAGCCTTTGGCCGAATCTTGCGGCCCATTTGAAATTGCCTGAAAAACATACCTGCCATGGTGCACTCATGGTGGGATTTCCAAAATTAAAGTATTACCGCGCACCCAAAAGAAATGATCCGGATATAAGGTATCATGTATAAGAATATATCTATACTGGCCGGTTCTAAAGCCATGGCCATTATTCAAGATGAGGGCTTGAATATGTCCCGGGTAAAAGTTTTAGCCGGTGCATCAGGTTCTGCTAAATTTCTAGTATTAACAGGAATTGACCGAGTATTGATGTCTTTATTCAGAGAACGCACAGATCCTCTTTATCTTATCGGAACTTCAATAGGTGCATTTCGAATGGCTGCCTTTTGCCAGAAAGATCCCTTCGCAGCAATTGGGAAACTTGAAAAAGAATATATTGCCCAGCAGTATGATTTAAGACCCTCAAAGGAAGATATCACCAGGGAAACAAAGAGAATCCTGGATGCATATATTGATGATAAAGAGATTGAAGCCATGCTCAACCATCCTTTCATGAGGATTAATTTTTTATCCAACAAATGCAAAGGCATTTTAAAAAGTGACCGGTTTGGCCCGCTATTGCTGGGTATAGGACTATCTGCAGGTGTAAACCTGTTGAGCCGGAATAGACTTGGGCTTTTTTTTGAAAGAGCACTTTTCTGTAATCCAGATAAAAAACCGCCTTTTGCATCTATGGATCAATTCCCCATGAAAAGCTATGGTCTGACATCCTCTAATTTTAAATCAGCATTATTATCTTCAGGATCAATGCCAATAGCAATGGAGGGGGTTTCAACTATTGAAGGAGCACCAGGGCTTTTTCGGGATGGCGGGATACTTGATTATCATCTGGACATTCCATTTTTACCAAATGGGGACGGCCTTGTTTTATACCCCCATTTTTATGAAAAGATAACACCTGGATGGTTTGATAAGGCGCTAAACCGCAAACCTTGCAACCGCAACATGGAAAATGTGGTTCTTATTGCGCCATCAAAAACTTTTGTGAAAAGCCTTCCCTATGCAAAAATACCCGATAGAAAAGATTTTAGGTTGTTCAAAGGAAAAGATATGCAGCGTAAGGTTTATTGGAAAACCGTCCTTGAAAAAAACAAGCAATTGGGGGAGGAATTCTTTGAGGCCATACAATCGGGAAAAATAAGGCAGATCGTAAAACCCCTGTAAAAAAAAGAATTGTTCCAAAGCATCATGAGGTCTTATTCTTCGCCGCGTTCTTCCAATACATCTTTTAGAACAGACAAAGCAGTGTTTGCCGCAGGCACACCGCCGTAAATACTGGTTTGAAAAATCACTTCTGCGATTTCTTCTTTTGTGCAGCCTACATTCAGAGCTGCATGGGTATGAAGTTTTAGTTCATCTGGTTTTGAAAGAACGGTTAACGCGGCCACTGTAATCAGCTGCCTTGTCTGATGGGGGATTTTTTCCCTGGAATACATCTGGCCTGTGATATACAAAGACATGTCCTTTGCAAGGTCTTTATCAAAATGTCTCCACAGATTGTAAGGTTTTTCCTCTTCTTTAACAGTGGAAAAATAAAGTTTTGCGGTTTCACCTGTTTTCTTGGCGATCTCTTTTGGGTCCAACTTTTCCTCCTTAATAAAACGCCATGAAAAACAATCCAAAAACTAAAATGGGTCGCTGTCCACGGCGATTTTTTTATTATCTGTTGGCTTTTCTAAACCCGAGCTGATCCAGCGCAATGATCCATTTGCAGATATTTGTAGAACCTTCAACCATGGAATAGGTCGGGGCATCCCTATAGTATCTGGCAACAGGATATTCTGTGGAGTATCCATAGGCGCCTAGAATTTTCATGGCAAAGTTGGCGGATTTTGTTGCTATTTCCCCTGCCAGATATTTTGCAATGGCCACATCACGACCATTGTTTAAATTGCCCTGGTCTTTATCCCATGCCGCCTTGTAGACAATCAGACGGGCAGCTTCTATTTCAGCCGTCATCTGGGCGATCATATCCTGGTTCATCTGGAATTCACCGATTTTTTTGCCAAATTGTTTTCTTTCATTACAATATTTGGTGGACACGTCAAGACAGGCCTGGGCAAGCCCTACACCGCCGGCAGCGGCAGACAGCCTTGTCTGGTTCAAAGATGAGAAGACAATTTTTGCACCATCTCCGGGTTTGCCCAGAATATTTTCCTTGGGCACTTTAACATTATCAAGGAAAAGCTCTCCTGTGGGTGAGGAATGTGAACCCAGTTTGTCAAGACCTGAAGTCTTGATTCCTTTAAAGTTTTTAGGCTCGATAACAAAGGCGGAAAGCCCTTTTGATCCTGCTGCTTTATCCGTGTAGGCATAATAAAGGAGCGCATCTGCATAATTGGCATTGGAAATCCATGTCTTGGAACCATTTAAGAGCCAGTGATCCCCTTTGTCTTCTGCAGTTGAGGCCATGGCCATAACATCTGAACCTGCATCAGATTCTGTGATACCGAATCCGCCGATATATTCAGCAGTACACAGTTTTTCCACATATTTCTTTTTAACTTCATCATTTCCATATCTGAAGATGGTATAGGCGCATCCCAAGACCTGCATGTTGACCTGAACTCTCAAAGAAGATGATACTTTGGCAAGTTCTTCCGTCACGATCATGGCAGCCAGAAAACCCATGTCTTCTCCGCCGTATTCTTCAGGGATAACGGTTCCAAAGAATCCTAATTCTCCAAGGGGCCTCATGACTTCGTCAATGGGAAGATAGTGTTTTTCGTCCCATTCATCCACATAGGGCGCGATCTGTTTTTTTGCAAAATTTCTGATTTCTTTCTGGAGCATCTGAAGCTCTTTTGACAATTGAAAATCCATTATTCCTCCTAAAGGGGTTATCCTAAAATGTTTACCATATCAAAAACATATGTTTCATATCATAAGTTGTACGATTAACTAAAATTTGATAGACTTGTCAAGAAAAAAGTTAAAATATAGCTAAAAAATAGCTTGACAAAGAAGTGGATTTATTTCATCTTTAAGCGGCATTAAAATACTGTTTTGTCATGGGAAACAATAGGTTTAAGGGGGTTATTCCAAGGCTGTCCTTTTTGATCCGGCTTGATCCGGACAGGCCGGTTGAAACCACCAGTTGAAACCAGTTGAATAAAGGGTTATACAAAAAAGAAAATGGACAATTTCATATCTTACAGAGAGCACAAAGAATGAAGCCCTCTGCAGATACAAAATTTGGTTTACAAGGGTTTGATAATTACTCAATAACAAGAAGAAGCTGTTTGGTGGCTACTTTGTCATCCACTTTTACATCTAATTGTTTTACCTTGCCATCAGTTGTAGAAACAATTGGATTTTCCATTTTCATGGCTTCAAGGACCAAAAGTTCTTGTCCCTCTACCACATCATCGCCTTCTTTTACATGGACCTGGAAAATTGTACCGGGCATGGGGGCTAAGATTTCTGTGCTCATTTTGCTCTCCTTTGTTCAAAACATATTTGATTTTTTCCTTGCCAGAAAAAGATTTTTTCTTAAACAAGACAGTTTTGGTCTATACTTAAAGAAAAGTTTAAAGTCAAGTGGGGTGTTCCTTCTTGGCAGGATATTGGATTTAAGATTTAATGATAAGCGATTAACTTCCTTTTAAAGGGGGTTATAGATTTCAAATAATAATTTATTATTGCACCGGGAGTAAAGAATGAGACAATATTTTGAAAAAATGACGGAATTTGGTGTGGCACTTAATAAAGGCCAAATGCTAAGTTCAGAAGGAAATGTAAAGAATATCAAGGAAGTGGAAGCAGGGATCGATGTAGAAGTTGAAAAAGTAAAAAATGCTGGAATGCCAACGGAAAAAATCAATGCAAGGGGTGCAATGACCGTGTGGCAGCGGCTTGAATATCTTATAGATCCTGGCACATGGAATCCATTACATACTCTTTTTAACCCCGAAGAAAATGTTGAAAATACTACAAATGTCATTGATGGCCTGGCAAAGATTTCCGGCAAATGGTGTGTTGTTGCAGGATTTGATAATAAAGTCATGGCAGGCGCTTGGCTTCCGGGGCAACCGGAAAATATTTTAAGGGTAACTGATCTTTCAAAACGATTGAACATCCCTTTGGTCTGGCTGGTCAACTGTAGTGGTGTAAAATTAACTGAGCAGGAAAAGTTTTATGCCAACAGAAGGGGAAGCGGTACAACCTTTTATCGTCATGCCGAACTTGAGCAAATGGGGATTCCAGTACTGGCCGGCATCTACGGCACTAACCCTGCCGGAGGAGGATACCAGGGCATCAGTCCGACTATTTTATTTGCCCATAAGGATTGTAATATTGCAGTGGGCGGCGGAGGTATTTTAAGCGGCATGTCTCCCAAAGGGTTCTTTGATCTGGAAGGCGCAGAACAATTGATTGCAGGTGCAAAACAATACAAGGCCAAACCTCCTGGATCAGTTGATATCCATTTTAATGAAACCGGTTTTTTCAGGTATGTCTATGAAGAAGAAAAAGGGGTTCTTGACGGACTTAAGGATTATATGAAGGATATGCCGGCCTATAACCCGAAATTTTTCAGGGTTGCAGAACCTAAAGCACCCAGGTTTCCAGCAGAAGATCTCTACCGTCTCATACCCTATAACCAGAAACAGATCTATAATTTTAAGGAAATCATCGCCCGTCTTGTTGACGGCAGTGAACACATGGAATTTAAACCGGATTACGGTCCGGAGATTTATACGGGTCTTGTGAAAATGGATGGTTATCTTGTGGGTATTATCGGCAACAACCAGGGCTGGCTTGGAGAAGATTATCCCGAATATGCAGACTATGGCGGAATTGGCGGCAAGCTTTACCGCCAGGGCCTGATCAAAATGAATGAATTTGTCACCTTTTGCGGGCGCGATCGAATTCCTCTGATCTGGTTCCAGGATACCTCGGGCATTGATGTTGGTGATATTGCTGAAAAAGCAGAACTTCTGGGTCTTGGGCAATCTTTGATTTACTCTATCCAGCAGACAGACGTGCCCATGACATTGGTAACGTTGAGAAAAGGAACAGCAGCAGCACATTATGTTATGGGAGGTCCGACTGCTAATCGTCACAATGCCTTTACCCTGGGTCTGGGTACCACTGAAATTTATGTCATGCATGGTGAAACAGCAGCGGCAGCAAGTTTTTCAAGAAGGCTTGTCAAAGAGAAAGAAGCCGGACGTCCGCTTGAGCCTATTATTGAGAAAATGAATCAGCAGGCCAAGGAATACTATGATAATTCAAGACCGGCTTATTGTGCAAAATATGGCATGGTGGATGAAGTGGTTAAGATGAGCTCTTTGCGTGATTATCTGAAAGCCTTTGCAGGGGCGTGTTATCAGAATCCAACATCTATTTGTCCTCAGCATCATATGATTACACCAAGGGTTATCAGAGGATAAATAGTGTTTGAACGAAAACTCACCCATCTACTGCGTTGCTGCAAAATCCTGAAATCCTCATGTACTATAGTACACTCCGGTTTCAAGATTTTTTGCGCCTTGTATATGGGCAACTTTTCGTCCAAACACGGGGTTTTCGGTCAGGCACTAAATAAAATAAACCAGATTATATTACCCGAATTATATAATCAGATTAAATTACCCGATTAAATTATCAGGAGGCCAATATGGCAGAGCCAAAATTTTTAAAAATTGAAAACAATGGTCAGGTTGCCAGAATCATTCTTGATCGTCCCAAACACAATGTTTTGGACATTCCCATGATGAATGAACTCAATGCCGAGCTTGAAAAAATAGCAGCAGATGAAGAACTCAAATGCCTGGTGATTACAGGCGAAGGCAGAAGTTTTTGCGCCGGTGTGGAAGTAGCAGACCATAAACCAGACAATGTTGATGCAATGGTGGCCACATTTAACCGGATTTTTGAGCTGATCAACATGATTGATATCCCCATTATTGCAGCCGTGAACGGTGCATGTTTAGGAGGCGGGATGGAAGTTGCAATTGCCTGTGATATGGTCATTGCCTCGGAAAAAGCCATTTTTGGTCAGCCTGAGGTCAAGCTTGGGTTTTTCCCGCCCTATGCAGCATTAAGGCTTCCAGAGCTTGTCGGCGTTGCCAAGGCCATTGAAATCGTTACCACGGGTCAGAATTATTCTGCCATGGAATCCAAAGATCTTGGATTTGTATCAAAGGTGGCACCTGTTGATGATTTCCAGGCAACTATTGATGGCCAGGTAAAACAAATCTGCCATGCAAGCCCATTGATCCTGCGTCTGAATAAACGGGCTGTGAAACGCCATATTGGTACCAGTTTTTTCCAGGGTGTGGATCTTGTGAGTAATTATTTTCTTAAAACCATGATGAAAACAGAAGATACCCTTGAAGGTATTGCCAGTTTTGAGGAGAAGAGAAGAGCTGTCTGGAAAAACAAGTAGTGCCGGGACCTGGAAAAGATAAATTATTTGACCTCGAACAGAGGATGAACGCCCTGGGTATCAAAAAAGAGGATATTGAAGAAAAATTTATAAAAGCATCGGGCAGAGGAGGGCAAAAGGTAAATAAATCCTCTTCTGCCGTGTTTCTCAAACATAAAAAAACCGGTTTCACAGTGAAATGTGGAAAATCAAGATCCCAGAGTTTAAACCGGTTTTATGCCCTGCGCGCTCTTATTGAAAAAATAGAACAAGCCATGATGGGAACCGATGAGGAAAAACTAAAAAAAACAGAAAAGATAAACAAGCAAAAAAAAAGGAGAAAGCGAAAAACTCAAAAAAAGCTTAACAGCCAATAAATGTTTAAAAAGCACCCAATTGACAGGGTTTTATCTTGATGCTTTTTTTCTCACATGCTGATCCAATATCAAGTTTTTTAATCTTTAATTTTTTTGCAATATCCCAGGATTCCAGACAGGATATCCTGCCGTCTTTGACTGCCTTATCCAGATGTTCATTTAAATCAGGTCTGATTTCAATGCCCGGATCAATCTTTTTTTGTCCATTGCTGTAACCAAATAATCCAAGCTGACATTCTGCAATTCGATATTCTAAAAGATCTATCTGTACGCCGATTTCTAAAGGAGAAATGTTCAACTCTTTTGCACCCTTATGTGCCAAAGCACAGCTAAGGCAATTATCAGTGGACAAGGCCCTTATTTTTTGGGTTATGGTTTTATTGATTTTTTGGTCCTTATGTTTTGCGGCATAATGCCCTTTATCTTCATGTGCCATAATATTATCCTTTATAGTGTATTAAATTTAAATACAAAAAGAATCATAATACATTACAGAGAAAAGTAAAATATAAAACTAAGGACTCACTTTAAAAATTAATTACCAAATTTTGCGTGTGACCTTCTGGTTAGGAGCTGAGTTGCCTGTCCGGCAAGGCGTGAAAACTTATGGTTATTAAAAAGAATTGACATAACAAAGATAAATCCATAGAGATATTGTATGAAAGCAATGGGGAAATATAGGGTTTTCAAACTGCCGATCAATTTGAAAGACATTCGGTTGAAAGGCATTAGGTCAAACGGTTTTACGATGATTGAAATTATATCAGTGCTTGTTATTATCGGAATCCTTACTGCTGTTGCCGTCTCCAAAATGGATTCAACAGATGTCTATGATGTGGTTATGGAAATTGAAACCATGAAAACCCATCTTCGATACAGCCAGATCCGGGCCATGAGCCATAACGAAACCTGGGGTATTAAAATAAGCGACGGCACCTCATACATCCTTCAAAAAAATGGTACCACAGCGCCTGTAAATCTTCCTAATAAAGATTCCGCCACCCATTATTTTGCAAAAGGAATCAGCATAAACCCGGGCAATCAGGTTATAAATTTTGATGATCTTGGAAGCCCTGGAAATGTTGATATTGTTATTACATTAGAAAAACAGGGGAAAAATCCACGCAGGATAAACATAACCCAAAAAACAGGCTTTATCTATTAGACGTCATGAAGCTGAAAACATATAACAATGGCTTTACTTTGATTGAATTAATTGTTGTGATTGTGGTTGCTTCAATTTTTGTAACCATGATGGTCCAGTTTGTCTATACTTCAGCAGTGAAGAGCACAGCACCGATATTTGTTCTTGATAAGTCTTTAAAGATAGATGAAATTATTGAAAATATTACATCAGATTATCTGAAAAATTATACTTTAGATCTGAATTTGCTGCAAACCAGAATCGGCAAAAGGGAAGGAAGTGATCAGAACAATGGATATGGAGTATACAGGGTGATCCATAACAGGTTTATTAAATTTGTTGCAAATTCAGAAAAAGCATCTCCTCAAGGTGATTCTGAAAATGGGAATTTGTTAAAGGTTACCATTGAATCAATAAATTCCAAAGAAAGGTTAACAGCAATATACCATAAACAATACAATAGATTATGATCAAATTATTTTCCAGTAAATCCGGTTTTTCACTCATTGAGTTAATCGCTGTCCTGATTATCTCAGGAGTCCTTGTCCTTTTTGGCAGTTTTGGCATTATAAAGGTTGTTAAAATTTATTCTTCCCAGAAAACCAATTCAGAAATCTCCTATAAAGGCCAGCTTGCAATGATAAGAACTTCAAAGGAGTTTAGGAACCTTACCAGAGTTGCACCAGATAAAGGCAAATCAACTTCTATTGTTTATGATATCTATAGAAACGCAAAGCTTGAAACTCACAAATTATCCTGGGCAGGGACCATTGGTGATCCCCTTTTGTATGACGATTTTTCCAATAATGGAAATATTCTTGTTGATTCTGTGAAAAATTTTAAACTTGAATATTATGACGCTTATAATGACAAAGATCCTGCTCCCATCTGGAACAGCTCCACTATATTGATCAAAGTTACTCTGGAACTCATAGGAGTGGATAATATCTCTTCAGTATTTACAGGTAAAATAGCGCCAAGGAATCTACCTTGAGCAAGCGAGAAAATGGGGTAATGAATCAATTAAAAAACAATGGCGGGCAATTTTATAATAACAATAAAGGTATCATGCTGATAGGACTTATTGTTGTTATTACGATTGTTGGAATAATGAGTGCCGGCTCTTTGTATTTTATATCCGGTTCCACACAGACCACACTTTTTGCCAATGCTAGTTCAAGGGCATATTATCTTGCAGAATCAGGTATTAATTATGCTAAATTAAATGTGGGAAAAGGTAAATCTTACAAGGCCGGTACACAGTTTAATCTGGACAATGGCGATGCTTTTATTATTAAAACAGAACTTGATCCGCAAGATCCATCCCGGACAATTATTTATTCAACGGGAGTAGTCAATCCAGGATCATGGCTTGAATCAAAATATGACATTACGTCAAATTTTATAAAATCTGGAGGGATTGATTTAAGTGAACTAGTAGGATTAACCAAGGCGGACAAGAAAGGCGAATTAGTTGAAAATCCCATCTGGAGTATTAAAGGGCAGCCTAAAGTAAAAGTAAAAAAAGATATTGGCAAAGCAGTCCTTGGTTTTACAAGTCAAAAAGGACCAGAGAAAAGTAAAGAAGGGGAAAAGGACAAAAAGATTCAGACATACTTACCCATACTTTTAAGCCTTGGATGGTGGAAGACAAACCCTGAAAAGCCTGATCTTGATCAAGCCTGGTCTGACTACAATGAGTTATTGAGCTATGAAGCACAGGTCAAGGTCAAGCTTGAAATAAATGGGGGTCATGGAGATCATTTCATGCATGGCATTTCATTCAGGCTTTCTCCAAAGAATCCAGGGTGGGCCGGCAGCAATACTTTTCGATCTTATGGGATATCCTATTTTAAATCAAAAAACCTCACATGGCCATTTGATATAGATCTTGACAATTCATTTAAAGCGATCATGAATAATTTTATTTATATTGTGTTATGGGAAAAGATAAGTTCAAGCAATACACTGTCTTTGATAGATTACAGAAAATTATCCAGATACGATGGTGTTCTTGATGGATCAGACCTGAAAGACTGGTCAACAATTTTTTTAAGGCTTGAAGAAAAACTTGATGGTCCAAAAGGAACAAGGCAAAATCATATTTTCGGATTTTTCAAGGGACCTGCTGACCCGCCTTTAGGTGAAATTGACTGGGATTATGCAAGCGTA
>FLOH01001149.1_pt1 | contig 43234 bp, 29 predicted proteins | sample 756751 | NCBI WGS metagenome assembly FLOH01 (sample SAMEA4026879, study PRJEB14308) | marine metagenome | biome: coastal water; material: water | depth 74 m
TACGCTTGCATTGTTTGAACCGTTAATGCGTAAAAGGTCCTATGTTTATTTGGCAGGGGACTTTGATCCGGGCTTGAAACGGATTTCACCGGAGGCATCAGCGCGTGCGGTAACGGTTTTGAAAGACTTCTCACGGATCATCGAGGACTGGCGGGTAAAGCGGGTTGTCGCGGTGGCCACAGGCGTTGTCAGGGAAGCCGCCAACGGAGATGAATTTCTAGCGGAAGTTTTTCTGAAGAGCGGCCTTCGAGTTAAAGCCATATCCGGTGAAAGGGAGGCGTTTTTGACCGGTAAGGGGGCTCTTGGCGCTCTTGGCATCAATGAACCCCCTTTTTTGGTTTTTGACCTGGGTGGGGGGACCACGGAGTTTCTGTGCCAGAGGGAAAAGGGGGGGAAAGAGGGTATTGCGGTAAAGTCCGTTTCATTGGGGGCCATGGTGCTCACAAAAGTTTTTCTGAAATCAGATCCTCCCTTGGAAAGGGAGATGAACGCCCTTTCAGAACATATTGATCAGACTTTAAACCGGAAGTGCCCATATTTCCCGGAAAATGCGCCGGTGATTGGAACCGGAGGCACCGTTGCGGCGCTTTGTGCCATGCACAACGACATTTTATTGAATGAAATTGTCCCTGAGAGAATCAACGGCCTTAAGTTGACCCTTTTTCAAATTGAGTCATGCCTGGAAAAAATGCGCCACTTGACCATCGCCCGGAGAATTGAACGGGGGCTGGATTCGGGTCGCTCCCAGGTGATAGTGGCGGGTGCCGCGGTGGTTGCGCGGCTGTTACGGCATTTGAACGCAAGTGAGCTTACGGTCAGCATGAGTGATCTTCTGGAGGGGGCTTTGATGGATTTTCTTGAAGGAGAACAATATGGATAAAAACAATATTCAGTTTGGCTATACATTTGATGACCTCATCCTCATACCGGATCGATCGGCCGTGCTGCCCACTGACGTGAATGTGCAGACCCGGTTGTCCCGCAATGTTCGGCTCAATATTCCCATTGTCTCAGCGGCCATGGACACGGTAACGGAGGCTGAAACCGCCATTACCATGGCCCGGCACGGTGGGATCGGGTTTATCCACAAAAATATGAGCATCGAACGACAGGCCCTGGAGGTGAAAAAGGTCAAAAAGTCTGAAAGCGGCATGATCGTCAATCCCATCACCATCGAGCCTGAGCGGAAAATTCATGAAGTTATGGAAATTATGGATAAATTCAAGATTTCCGGTGTGCCGGTGGTAAAGGGTGAGAGCCTCGTGGGTATTATCACCAACCGGGACCTGAGATTTGAAACCAATCTGGACCATACCGTGGGATCGGTGATGACCAAAGAGAATCTTGCTACCGCCAAAGCGGGCATTACCCTGGAGGAGTCAAAGGCCATACTGCACGAAAGACGGATTGAAAAACTCCTGGTGGTGGATGATAACGGCAAACTGGTGGGTCTCATTACCATTAAGGATATCGAAAAGGTGAAGAAGTACCCGCATGCCTGCAAGGATGATCTGGGCCGTTTGCGTGTGGGTGCCGCAGTGGGGGTGGGAGACGATACCCTGTCAAGAATCGAAAGTCTCATGGAAGCCTCGGTGGATGTGGTGGTGGTGGATACGTCCCATGGACATTCCGAGATGGTGATTGAGTCGGTTGCCTTTGCCAGAAAGACGTTTCCGGACCTTGAAATCATTGCGGGCAACGTGGCCACGGCCGGAGCGACGAAAGCCCTGATCGATGCCGGGGTGGACGCGGTCAAGGTGGGCGTAGGGCCGGGTTCCATCTGTACCACCCGGGTGGTGGCGGGAATCGGTGTGCCACAAATGACGGCCATTATGAATTGTGCGGAAGAAGCAAGCAAATATGGCATCCCCGTCATTGCGGACGGGGGGGTTAAGTTTTCCGGTGATCTCACAAAGGCTCTGGCAGGGGGTGCTCATTCGGTCATGATCGGAAGTCTTTTCGCAGGCACCGAGGAAAGCCCGGGTGAGACCATTCTTTTTCAGGGCCGAACCTACAAAGTCTACAGGGGCATGGGGTCCCTGGAGGCCATGAAGGAAGGGAGCCGGGACCGGTACTTTCAGGAAGAGACGAAGCAGGACAAGAAACTGGTGCCGGAAGGCATTGTGGGCCGCGTTCCTTATCGGGGCGCTTTGGAGGATACGGTTTATCAACTGGTGGGTGGATTGCGGTCGGGGATGGGGTACCTGGGATGCGGTAACGTGAAAGAACTTCAAACCAAACCGCAGTTCATACAGATTACACCTGCCGGTCTTCAGGAAAGCCATGTGCATGATGTGATTATTACCAAAGAGGCGCCCAATTATCGGATGGAATAGCCGGAGGTCGGAGGACGGAAGTCAGAGGACAGAGGACGGAAAATGGAACATGTAGGGGCAGGCCCCTGTGCCTGTCCGACAGAGGTCATCGGAAGGTAACTTATTATGGATATTGATCTTTTCAAAGAAAAAATTCTGATTCTGGATTTTGGTTCCCAGTATACGCAACTTATCGCCAGAAGGGTGCGTGAGGCCAAAGTTTATTGTGAAATTCACCCCTTCAATATGGATCTGGAAGCAATTAGGGTCTTTTCTCCCAGAGGTATTATTTTATCCGGGGGTCCTGCCAGCATCTACGATGCGGATGCGCCTTTTGCGGATAAAGGTATTTTCGATCTCGGTATCCCTGTATTGGGCATCTGTTACGGCATGCAGTTCCTTACCCATTTGCGGGGCGGCGTGGTGGCCCAATCGGGTGATCGGGAATACGGAAATGCCACCATGACCATCCTGGATGATAAGGATCTGTTTCATGGTTTTGATAAGAATGATGGGTGGACCGTCTGGATGAGTCATGGGGATCGTATCGAACGGATGCCCGAAGGATTTGAAGCCCTTGCCAGCAGCAAAAACAGCCCCGTGGCGGCCATGGTTGATGCCTCGCGGTGTTTTTTCGGCGTGCAGTTCCATCCGGAGGTGGCCCATACGCCCGAAGGACCCAAAATCCTGGCCAATTTCCTGTTTCACATCTGCGGTTGCGCACCGTCCTGGAATATGGCCTCTTTTGTCCGCCGAACGGTGGAGACTCTGCGTGCACAGCTGGGGAATGAACGGGTTATCTGTGGGCTTTCCGGTGGGGTGGATTCCTCGGTAACCGCGGTGCTCCTTCATGAAGCCATTGGGGATAATTTGTCGTGTATTCTGGTGGACAATGGTCTTTTGAGAAAAGGGGAAGCCCGAAAAGTGGTGGAGGTGTTTCAAGGTTATTACGGCATTGATCTGCACCTGGTGGATAGTTCGAAACATTTCCTGGATTGTCTGGAAGGTGTGACGGATCCGGAAGAAAAGCGGAAGATCATCGGCCGGGAATTTATCCATATCTTTGAAAAGAAAGCGGCTGAACTGGGTTCGGTCCAATACCTGGCCCAGGGTACTTTGTACCCGGACGTCATTGAAAGCATCTCTTTCAAGGGACCATCCGCCACCATCAAGAGCCACCACAATGTGGGGGGGCTGCCCGAGGTGATGAACCTGAAGTTGGTGGAACCGCTACGGGAGCTTTTTAAGGATGAGGTCCGTGAGGTGGGTATCGAACTGGGGCTTCCCAGGGAACTGGTCATGCGACAGCCGTTTCCAGGCCCCGGTCTTGCCATTCGAATCCTGGGGGAGATTACCGACGAGCGACTTCGTATTTTGCGGGCGGCGGACGTTATTGTGCTGGATGAAATCAGAATGGCCGGCCTTTACGAAAAGGTATGGCAGTCTTTTGCGGTGCTTTTACCCATCCGAACCGTTGGCGTTATGGGTGATGAACGAACCTATGAAAACGTCATAGCCGTACGTGTTGTGGACAGCCTGGATGCCATGACCGCCGACTGGTCAAAGATCCCCTACGAGGTCATGGGCAAAATCTCCAACCGGATCATCAACAGCGTCAAAGGGGTGAACCGGGTCGTTTACGATATTTCTTCCAAGCCTCCGAGCACCATTGAGTGGGAATAGAAAGGGTGACCCGGAGCATGCCTGGCAGGATGTGTCGGTACGGGAATGGGGGATAACCCATGTCGAAACAGAGTCGCGAAATAGGGTCGGGGCAAGCCCCGCGATTCGATCAGCGGAACACCATGTTCAACCGGCCCAGGGATCCTGAAAAGTCCAGCCCCGAAATCCTGGAAATGGGAAAAAAGCACTACGGGGTGCGCCGTTTCAAGGATGATGAAGGCTATACCCTTCTGGATTGGGCCTTTGCCATGGGGGCATGGCACCTTGAGCGATGGCGGGGATTCGGAAACATTGTAGGCAATGAGGGTCTCTACGAATGGTTCCCTGACCAGTCCCGGATTGCCCAAAGAGACCGCATCCCTGAAGGACAGACATGGAAAATGTCCGACCCCGGAAAAAGGACCCGCATTGTCAAAACCGCCGCCACATATTTGGGTGCCTCCGCTTTGGGTATCTGCAAACTGAATCCCCATTGGATTTATTCCCACCGCTTTGATCCCAGGGACTTTTCTCACGAGCCCATAGAGGACATCCCCGAGGATTGTACCACGGCCATTGTCATGGTGCATGAAATGGATTACACCCTCATGAAAACGGCTCCTGCCTATGGGGAGAATGCCGCCACGGGGAGGGGGTATTCCACCATGGCCCACGTGGCCTCATCCGTGGCCCATTTCCTTCGTGATTTAGGCTATAAAGCCATTCCTTCCGGAAACGATACGGCTTTGAGTATCCCCTTGGCCATTGATGCGGGCCTCGGGGAAATCGGGCGCAACGGCCTTTTGATCACACCGCAATTTGGTCCGAGGGTCAGGATCAGCAAGGTTTTTACCAATCTTAACCTGGTTCCGGATAAACCCATTGAGATCGGTGTCAGGCGGATGTGTGAAGTTTGCGGAAAGTGTGCCAAATCCTGTCCGGGAAAAGCCATTACACTGGATGAACCCACCCATAAAGGTCCCACCCTTTCCAATAACCATGGGATCTTCAAATGGTATATCAATCCTGAAAAATGTTTTCACTTCTGGGTCCGTAACAAGGGCGACTGCGCCAACTGCATTCGGGTCTGTGTGTTCAACAAGCCCGATTCGCCCCTTCATCGCTTTGTGAGATGGCATGTGAAAAACTTGCCCCAATTCGATAATCTGTACCTCAAAATGGATGATGTTTTCGGCTACGGAAAAAAGATCGGGATGAGCGAGATCTGGAATTAGTCAAACAATTCCATGGGAGGTACAATGCCGGTTACAAAAGAGATCCCCACCCTTTGCCGGATGTGCGACCACGGATGCGGTATTCTGGTGACTGTTGAAAACGGAATCCCCGTCCATGTTCGCGGCAACCCGGCCCATCCTTTCAACAAGGGCTGGCTATGTGTCAAGGGCAAATCCTGCCTCGATCTGTTTCATTCCCCCATGCGTCTTAAGACCCCGATGATCCGTCAGGGGGGGCGACTCATTGAAGCCACGTGGGATGACGCCCTGGATTATACCGCCGACCGGTTGCAGCGACTGAAGGAAAAATGGGGACCCCAGGCCCTGGCCATTTATTATGGGGAAGGGGTGGGGCATCAGGAAATCCGGTTTTACATGAAGCGGTTTGCCAATATCTTCGGTACCCCCAATTTCATGAGCGTGGGTTCCATATGCAATGCCGCACGAACCCTCGGGGAGGTGTTGACCTTCGGGGGGCTAACCAAACCGGATATGGCCAATTCCCGATTCATCATCATTTGGGGAGCCAATCCACTGGTTTCCCATGAACCGGTTCCCCCAAAAATCATCAGGCGTTTGGGCAAATCAAACACGCGTCTGGTGGTGATCGATCCCCGAAAGACCGAGACGGCGCAAAAAGCGGATATCCATCTGGCCATCCGTCCAGGAACCGATGAGATCCTGGTTCTCAATATGCTTCACGTGATTTTTCGCGAAGAACGGTGGGATCGGGCATTTACCCAAAAATGGGTGCTGGGATTTGAAGAACTGCGGAAGGAAGTCACAAAAGCTCGATTTTCTCCGGAAAACGGAATGGCTGTTACGGGCATCGACCCGGAAATGGTTAGGAGCGTGGCCCGTGACTATGCCGGGACAAAGCCTGCCGGTATTTTTACGGGAAACGGTCTGGAGCACCATCCTTTTGGGGTCAATGCCACCCGGCTTCTGGCCGTCCTCAAGGCCATTATGGGAAATCTGGATGTCCCGGGCGGGGATTTGTTCACACCCAAGCCGAAAATCAAAGACATCACCGCGCCCCTGCCCGCATCGACGGTTCCCGCTGTTGGGGCCGAGCGGTTTCCGGTGTTCTGCGGGGCCCGGGGGGAAGGGCAAGCGCTTTGTATCCCTGACGCCATTCTGGATGAAAAACCGTATCCCATCAAGGGAATGACCATTACGGGTGGAAATCCCACCCTTCAGTGGCCCGACAGCAACCGCACCATGAAAGCACTGAAAAAGCTGGAATTTCTTCTGGTGGTTGATGTGGTGACGTCCCCCGACAGCCATTACGCGGATGTGGTACTGCCGGCCTGCACATTTCTGGAGCGGGACGAACACCGGACAAACGTTTATCTGAACCTGGCCCATATCACCTTGAGGCAGGCTGTTACGGAGCCCTTATACGGTCTCCCCGATCAGATGATCTGGATGAAACTGGCCCATGCCATGGGTTACGGTGCGTATTTCCCATGGAAAACCTGCAAAGAAGGCATCGACGAACTGCTGGGTGATGTGGGAGCATCCTATGAAAGTCTTGTTGCCCAGGGCGGGGTCCATGAATATGCTCGAAGGACTTACCGGCAGTACGAAAAAAACGGATTCAACACGCCTTCAGGGAAAGTGGAAATTTATTCGGAGCGCCTCAAAAAGATGGGGTTTGATCCTTCCCCGATCCGGCCGGGTGTGGATCAGAACTTGACAGATGTAACCTATCCATTGATGTTGACCACGGGCGGCAACCTTCTCCCCTATACCCACTGGCAGTACCGGTATATCCCCGGGCTCAACAAGCGGGCACCTGAACCAATCCTGGAAATCCATCCCGAAACCGCCGCCGTATTTGGGATCTCCGATTCCGACAGGGTGGAGGTGATCACGGAATCCGGAAAAATAGAGATCAAGGCGCGATTAACGGAAACCATCCGTCCGGGAACCCTGCATATCCCCCAGGGTTGGGAGTCAGGCAACGCCAACCGGCTGACATCCGTTAAGGACAGAGATCCCATTTCCGGCTTTCCGAACCTGAAATCCTTAAGATGCCGGGTCCGGAAATTATGATGTTACAAATGTCCCACTTTGATGGTAAGATGCGATCATGTTTACCGGGCTGAAAAGACGTTTCATCGGACTGATCATTCTAACTTGCATTGTCACGGGAACCGGGGGTGTTATTGCCTTTTTTCTGGTCATGGACAATACGGTCCGGGACCTTCGAAAGGCTTATGCCACCCAATACACCCTTCTTGAAAAAGGGAGGATTCTGGCCCCGATCCAGCGGGAGGTGGCACTCACCATGAAAATGGTGGACAGCCCGGTGTTGAAGGCATGGGCTCTGGATGAAAATAATCCCATCTTAAAAGCACAAGCCCTGAAGGAGTTGGAGAGCTACCGACGGCACTTTCAGGATCAAAGCTGGTTTTTTATCATAGATCCATCGAAGCATTTCTATTTTAACAATGCCAAAAACGAATATGAGGGAAAAGAGAACCGCTATACCCTCAAAAAGGAAAACCCGGATGACCGGTGGTATTTCGCCACCCTTCAGACGGTGCCGGATTTTGATCTGAATGTGGATTATGATCGGGAAGTGAAGGAAACCAAGCTTTGGATTAATGCGGTGATCCGCCAGGGAGATCGTAAACTGGGTATTGCCGGTACCGGTTTGACCCTGGATCGTTTCCTGAAACAGATCGTGGAAAAGGGCCACCAGGACGCAACGACTATTCTGATCGACCGCCAGGGAGCGGTGCAGGCCCACCCCGACGAGAGCTTCATTGATCATGACTCTCTGGCCAAAAAAGAAGATGAAAGGAGCACCATCTTTCGCCTGCTGCGCTCCTCTGAAGAGGCAAAGCGCATGCGGGATTTCCTCGATGAACGGGTGCAGAGCCCTGATTCCGTGGCGGTGACGAATTTTGATGTGGGGGGAACATCTTATATCTGCGCGGCGGCCTATATTCCGGAAATCCAGTGGTACGTTCTGACCCTGCTGAGCCGCAGGGGATTCATCAATGTCGGGGATTTTACACCGGTTGCGCTGTTGTTGATTGCATCGCTTTTAATCTTTGTGCTGGTGATTACCTTTCTGCTCAATCGCTTTGTTTTAAACCCCATCACGCGGTTGACGCGTTCCACAAAGGAGATGGCCCGGGGCCGATATGAAAGTGTTCCCCAGGAACAGGAAGGGAACGAAATCGGGGAATTGATCCGGTCCTTTAACCAAATGGCGAAACAGGTGCGGGACCACACGGATCACCTGGAACAGACAGTGGCCTTAAGAACCGCGGATTTGTTCCGGAGTAATATGGCATTGACGGAAAAAAACCACCTGATTGAACAGAGCATTCAATATGCGGAAATGATTCAACGTTCTGTTCTTTCAAAACCGGAGGATATTTCAAAGGAGCTCTCGGATTTTTTCCTGATCTGGCGACCCAAGGATGTGGTGGGGGGTGATTTTTACTATTTCAGGAAAACCGGGGCTGGGTTTTTTCTGGGCCTGGGGGATTGCACGGGGCATGGCATTTCCGGTGCCTTTATGAACATGACCGCCATGGCGGCCCTCAATCATATTATCGGGTCCCGGCCCAACATGGGGCCCGCCGCTGTTCTTTCCGCTCTCAACCAGACATTGCGGGAGACGTTGCAGCAGGACCGTTTTGGTGAATTGTTCGACAATGGACTTGATATGGGCTTATGTTTTGTTCCGGACCGTTCAAAAGAAATCTGTTTTGCCGGTGCACGGATTGACCTGTTGTATTGGGTGGAGACCGACTTTCAGGTGCTCAAAGGAGACCGTGCCAGTATCGGGTATCGCTCTTCCGATCCCCATTTCAAATTCCGCGATCAATTCCTGACAGCAGAAGAGGGGATGGGATGTTACCTTCATACGGATGGCTTTATTCACCAGAGCGGCGGTCCCAGGGGATTTCCCCTTGGAAGGATCCGGATGATGGAACACCTGAAAGTCATAGCGCTGGAATCCATGGACGAACAGGCCAGTGAACTGGAGGCGGTGTTGGAGAACTGGCGATCGGGTGTGCCCCAGCGGGATGATATCACTTTCCTGGGATTTCGCCTGGGGGAACAGATTGGGATGCGTTAAAACGGAGAGCATGTAATGGCAATTAAATTATTTGACTTATATCGAAATCTTATGGATGAAGGCATCATTTTCTGTTTTTGCGGACCGGCTTCCCAGAGTATTGTGGAAGGCATTGGGGACGCGCTCATGCAGAAAATGGAACGGGAAGAAGCGGACCGGTCCATGTCCCGAAAAGTATTTGCGGTTTTTGTGGAACAGATGCAGAATGTGGTTTTTCACTCGGCGGAAGTGGTATCCGGAGGCGATGATGCCACAGGGCAGATGGGTTATGGCGTGGTGGTCGTGGGTCGTGAAGACGAATGTTTTTTTGTTCGTTCCGGAAATTACGTAAAACGGAGGGATGCGGATCGTATTTCGGAACAGTTGGAACGGATCCGGACCATGGATAAAGTGCAGCTGAAACAGTTTTTTAAGGAGCAGAGAAAAAAAGAGATGCCGGAATCTTCAAAAGGGGCAGGTCTCGGTTTCATTGATACGGCCCGCAAAGCCAGTCGGCCCATAGAGTTCAAAATTACCCCCGGTCACGGGGACATGGTTTTTTTCTCATTAAAAGTCATCATTTGAAAGGGGAAACAATAATGAAAGATCTGATAATTGAAGCGACCAAATCATCCCCTTTCATAAATTTCACGGACGCGGGGGAGACCCTTAGTATCACGGGGGAGTCCTATCTTGAAAACGCGGCCGAGTTTTATGCGCCGGTTTTTGACTGGTTAAAAGGATACCTGGAAGATCCCCTAAAGAAGCCGCTGCTTCTTGATGTGGAGCTGATCTATTTTAACAGCAGCAGCTCAAAGATATTGATGAACCTGTTTGATATGCTGAACCGGGCGGGTATCGAGGGAACCCCTGTCACCATCAATTGGCGATACCATGAAGACAACGACGTGGCTCTTGAATGCGGGGAGGAGTTTATGGAAGACTTGGACATGGTTCACCTTTCCTTCAATCTGATTGCCATTTCGGATGGGGCTTGATTCATGAATCATAAACCCAGCTTGTTTGGATCGGAAGAAGCGACCGTTAAAGTAGCTGAAAAACGGCTGGATGCAGGAGGATCTGAAGAGACGCTGCCGTCCGCCTTCTACAGTGAATTACTGGAACAATACCAAAAACTCCTGCGTCAGTCCAAGAGTCTGGTGCGAACCGGAGACCTCATGCAGGGCGAGGTTCGCGCGCTCAACCTGAAGCTCGAAACCAGCGAAAGAAAATACCGATCCATGATGGAGGCCATTGAGGATCCGTTATATGTTACGTCTTCAGTCTACAGGCTGGAATACATGAATCCATCAATGGCTCAGCGAATCGGTCATGATGCAACCGGAAAAAAATGCCACGAAAGTATCCATGGCCTGGTGGACAGGTGTCCCTGGTGTCCGGGTATTCAGATGAATAGCAACCGACTGGAAATCCTGAGTCCGCGCGATCAGCGTTCCTATTGTATGGCCATGTTTCCCCTCAACAACCAGGATGACACCGTTTCCAGAATGGGGATTCTTCGGGACACCACCGACCTGCGCCGAATGGAGGATGAAGTGTCCAAGATGGCCAAACTGGAAAGTGTGGGGGTTATGGCAGGAGGAATTGCCCATGACTTCAATAATCTTCTGGCGGTGATCATGGGCAACCTGGAAATTGCGCGAGATGACATGACGCTTAATCTCCTTCCCCTTTCCAACCTTGATGCAGCGCTAAGGGCATGCGGCAAAGTCAGTCGGTTGACTAAAGAATTCATCACCATGGCTCGAAAAACTGCGCCGTTGTCACAACCCGAAGATATTAGAACTGTTATTGAGGATGTGGCTCAGCGTCTGGTGGGCGGCAGCGGTGTGATCCGCAAAATCTCTTTCGCTGAAAATGTTCAAATGGTCTTGGTGGATCAGGGTCTTATGAGGCGGGCATTGAACAACCTGATTCTGAATGCTCTGGAGGCCATGCCATCGGGAGGCGTTTTGGGTATTCACGCGGAAAACGTCTTCGTGAAAGAAAAAAATGAAGACCTCCGGGTGATCCTTAAACCGGGACCCTATGTTCTGGTGAGCATATCGGATGAGGGGGTCGGAATCGAGGCGGAAAACATGGACCGGGTATTTGATCCTTATTTTTCCACGAAGGAGCGAGGCTCCCAGAAAGGGATGGGGCTCGGTTTGTCAACGGCCCTGTCCATCATCAATTCCCACGGAGGCGCTCTCACCCTCGATTCGGAACCCGGAAAAGGAACAATCGTGAAGATCTATCTTCCGGCGTGGACGGGTGAAAAGGATGCAGAGGATGAAACCACCTGAACTCTGCATTCAACGATATCCTGCATCCGAAACGAATAACGACAAACGGGCGCACGCCATACTCACAGAAGAAAAAAGTCGCATTGAAAAACGCATCGAAAATCTAGGCTTTACCCTCAGGCTCGGGCGACATGAGGACATTTGGAATATCCATGGAAGAACTCGCGAGAGTTTTTCCAAAGAAGCGGCCCTGGGAATCAGCCTTTATGATTTATATCGCTTTATCCATCATGGCTATCCGGTGGTTGTCCTTGACGGGGATGGGAAGGTTCTCGCCTATGATCTATCCATATCCTACGACGATACGGAAAAAACATCCTATGAGGTGGCCGTTGCCGTGGACCCGAAACTTTCCGGTCATAAACTGGGCGCCCTTCTTTCAACCTATGGGGCCATATTGGGTTGGGAACGGGGGAGCAGGGTCCGAAAATCCAGCGTCCACCCATTAAATGTACCTTCCGTAAAAAACCTGTTGAATTATGCCGGATTTTATGGGGCGGACTTTATCCCGAACTTTCTGGATCAAATGGGTCCCCGTCTGGTTCTCTCGCTGCAATTGACCCCGAATGCCATATTGAATCAAGGGGTGTCCACGGGTAATGTGAAAAAATTTGTAAACACCGGCAACAACAAGGACTACCGACTGATCAAGTGTGGCGCCTTTGCTGAAATGGATCAAATGTATCGTGAAACCCCATTTCGAATTATTGCATTCATTCCGGCAAGCGTATTTGATGATGAGCCGCTTTTTCTGGCAACGCCTTTAAAAACGCATGTGGCTGGAAAAGGATAATTAAGGGTAAATATTAGGACAATCCCAGAATGTTACATGGGTATTTTATGGGGAAAGGGTCGGAATAATATTCCGCTTGTTTTTTCTGTAGATGTTGAAATCACTGTCGATGGTAAGGACAATACTGTCCGGATACAGCTCCGTCATTCGAACCAGGCAGGCATCTGCCAGTGACATGGGGATATCGGCATATTTTTTCAATAACCAGGCGATCTGGGTGACATCTTCCATGAGTCTGAAAGGGATGTTCAGAACGTTTCTTTCCAGAAGTTCAAGTACTATTCTGCTTCCTCCGTCGGAATTGCGGAGGAGAAAACATGCTTCCGACAAAACCGCCTCGCAAGTCAAGAGCGGTGGCGCAATGTCCGCCCACTGTATCTTCGACCACTCGTGATATCTATCGTGAGCATTGATAAGCGCCACAAGGGGGCCGGTATCCAGGATCACCCGATTTTTCATTGACCGTAACCGGATAGGTGCCTCTTGTCAAAAGAGAGATCCTCGGGTCCGTCCACAGAACCCACCAGATCGTTTGCCATGTTCAGACAAGAGATCTGATTTTCTTTGTGATTTCCGTTGATTAGGTCCTCAATGGCTTTTCGCACAAGTGAAGACCTGCTTTCGCCCTTTGTCCGAGCAATGGAAGTGATTTGTTCGAACAACAATTCCGACAATTTAAGAGATAGTGTTTTCATAATATGCTCTCCTGTAATACCGCTATGAACTGAAGGTATTACTTATGGGCTATGATGTCAAACGGTTTTATTCGGGATCATCCGAACACTGCCACTGCCTGGTAGCTGGGCTTTCAGAATATGGGAAACCCATTAGAAGTTGACATTTTCAAATCGATCTGATCAAACATGAAAACAATTTCAAATCCAAAACAACCTCAGAACTCCAGGGGGAGGAAGAAATGACCACGAATGAAGCCAAGAAGATCGGCGTGTTCGGTGCTTCAGCCATTGTTGCGGGTAACATGATGGGTTCGGGCATTGCGCTGCTCCCTTCAAACCTCGCCAAAATCGGTTCCATCTCGATCTTTGCCTGGGCGATCGTCGGGTTCGGGGCCCTGGCTCTGGCATTTGTCTATGCGCGGCTGGGAACTGAAAACCCGCAGGCGGGCGGGCCCGTGGCCTACGCCGGGGAAGTTTCCCCCATTCTCGGATTTCAGACGGGGGTGCTCTATTTTCATGCCAACTGGATCGGCAACCTGGCCATTGCCATCACCGGCGTGGCTTACCTATCCGTCTTTTTTCCAACCCTGACCCAACCTATTCCGGCAGGGATCGCCACCATCGCGATAATCTGGTTTTTTACGGGCGTCAATCTTCTGGAAGCAAGCTGGATCGGGCGCCTGGTTTCCATCGGCGTTATACTTCTTCTGATCCCGGTTATTCTCACGGGAACCTACGGATGGATGTTTTTTGAGACCAGCCAGTTCAAGGCCAACTGGATTGTCGGCGGCGGGTCGTCATCGGGAGCGGTTATGGCCGCGATCCTGCTTTGCATCTGGAGCTTTATCGGGGTTGAAAGTGCCTCCGTGGGCGCGGGCGTGGTAAAGAATCCCAGAAGGACCATCCCCCTGTCCACCATGATCGGTACCTGCGTGGCGGGTCTGGTCTACGTGTTGAGCTGCACGGCCATATCCGGCATGTTTCCGGCGGCCGACGTGGCCAGATCCGGTGCGCCATTTTCATTGGCGGCCGGGCACATGTTCGGGGACTGGGCGCCGAAACTGGTTTCAGCCGTTGTGGCCTTTGCATGCCTCTGTTCCCTTGGGTCCTGGATGCTGCTGGTTTCCCAGGCAGGCGCCCGGGCATCCAGGGATGGGACACTTCCCAATATTTTCGGCAAAACCAACAAAAAAGGCATCCCGGCGAGAGGTATTATCATTACGTCCCTGTTTATGACGGTTTTGATGGGAATCCTCATGTTCATTTCAAAAGGTGGCAATACCCAGGAGATTTTTGGTCACATTGCGAGCATCGCAGTCCTGTTGACCCTGCCGCCTTACCTTTATTCAGCCCTGAACCTCATCAGCCTTCACGGTTTCAGGGACCGGCGGGGGGTCGTGCCCATTACCGCAGCGGTTCTGGCTTGTGCGTTCTGTTTTGTGGCTTTTGCAGGGGCGACCCGCGCATACCTGGCGGCGGCGGTGATCGTCATGCTGGGGGTGTTCATCTTTTATGTGGGGAAGGATCGAACGGAATTCAAACGGAAGATGGCTGAAAGCACAAAACACCAACCCGGGGGAGTTGTTTAAATGAGGGTCAGATTTTTTCCATTACTTTTTATGATATTTTTCGTGGTGACGGTTTTTGTGATGCCCGCACAAAGTGCCGAGGTTTCACAAGGGGGCATGCAAGATGAAATCAGAGTCCTTAAACAGATGGTTCTGGATCTTCAGAAACGGATACAGCAGCTCGAAGCGGACCGGGTGAAACCAGAGGTAGTGGAGACGATGACCCCCAAAGCGTTCGAACGCGCGAGGGAAGCAACGGCAAAGGTCCCCGAGCTTGAAGAAATCATTTTGGTCCGTCCGTCGTCGGTCAAGGGCCAAAAAACAGCCAAAAAGATCCCCATGCCGGGAGATGGAAAGCCCCAAGAGCTTGGCGCCAAACCCCCGGCACCCCTTGACATCGGGGGACACGAGGTCCGGGTGGGTATCGCAGGTGCCATACAGGCGGACGTAATCCATGATTTTAACGCCCTGGGATTGAAACCGAGCGATGGTCAGGCGCGGGAGTTCATTACCGCCAATATTCCCGTGGGGGGACCCGCCCAAGACATTACCAACCGCACCACTTTCAGCCCCAACCAGACCTATCTCACCGGTTGGGCCGAAACCGACACGCCATGGGGGCCTTTCAAGGTTTATGCGGATGTAAATCTTATGGGTTCCACCACGGAACCTGAATTCCAGGTCTATAAGGCTTACGGCCAGTGGGGTTGGCTCAAGGCGGGCCTCGATTATACCCTGTGGATCAACCAGGCCGCCATCCCGAATACCCTTGATTTTGAGGGTCCCAATGCCGCTCCGGAAAACCGGTTTACCCAGGCAAGCCTGAAAATTCCGTTACGTCCGGGTGCGGAGAAACGGCAACTTTTTTTTACCATCGGTGCGGAGGACGCCGGAGCCGACATGACCCTGCCCACAGGCGTCACCCCGGTGAATCAGTTTCCGGCGGTCGTTGGAAAGTTTTCTTATGAACCCGATTGGGCCCATATTGAACTGGCCGGTCTCTACCGTCGCCTCAAAGCCGAGGGTGTCGGCTACGACCAGTCCATTGACGGGTGGGGTGTGGCCTTCAGCGGCAGCGTCGACACCTGGGGAAACGACAACTTCATCTGGGGCTTGGAGTATGGAGATGCTCTCGGGGCATACATACAGGATACCTCCGGTCTGGGGCTGGATGCGGCCCCCGTATCCGCCACCAATACAACACTGAGGGCTATTTCAGCTTTCGGTGCCTGGGGTGCCTACCAGCACTGGTGGAGTAAATCCCTCCGATCATCGGCCACCTACGGTTTTGTGCGTTTGAACAGCGATTTCGACCTGCAGCCCAACCCTGCCGAGACGGGGACCTACAAACAGACCCAATATGCATCCATGAACCTGGTCTGGAGCCCATGGCCCCCCTTTGATGTGGGCCTGGAATACATGTTCGGTCATCGAATGGTTACGGACCTTACGGCGGTGGACGGCAGCACCACGGGGCAGAATCACCGCGTTCAATTCACCATGCGGTGGAATTTTGATTGGGAGCGGTGATCAATAGTGTATGGACCCTATAATTCTCACCGTCGCATTTCTCATGGGGTACCTGGTGTACCGGCTGGGACTGCCGCCCTTGGTCGGTTTTCTTCTCGCCGGTCTTGGGCTCAGCGCTTTCGGCTTTACGACCACCCCTCTTCTCAAGACCGGTTCGGATGTGGGCGTTACCCTCCTTTTGTTTACCATCGGTCTGAAGCTGAAAATCAAAGACCTTGCTAAACCCGAGGTGTGGGCCGGGGCTTCCCTGCACATGGGACTCGCTGTCACAGTATTCGGTTTTGTCCTCTTTTGTCTGGGTTATTCCGGGCTGCGCTTTTTCATGGAGATGGATCTCCATACGGCGCTCCTGGTGGCCTTTGCCCTCAGCTTCTCCAGCACGGTGTTTGCCGTCAAAATCCTGGATGAAAGCGGCCGGATGAATTCCCTTAACGGGCGTACTGCCATCGGGGTTCTCATCATTCAGGATATTGTGGCCGTCATGTACCTGACTGTTTCAACGGGGAAGGTGCCGTCAGTATGGGCGCTGTTGGTCATTGGACTTCTACCCTTCGCCAGAAAAATCTTTCTGACGATGTTAACCCGAGTGGGGCATGGCGAGTTAATGGTCCTGTTCGGCCTGTTTCTGGCACTCATCGTAGGGGCGCATGCCTTTAAAGAGGTACACTTGAAACCGGATTTAGGCGCCCTGATCCTGGGCATGCTGATGGCGCCGCACCCCCGGGCCAAAGAGATGGCCGACGGTCTCATGAGCATCAAAGACATCCTGCTGGTGGGCTTTTTTCTGGGGATCGGCCTGACGGGTCTTCCGGATATGTTCGGACTCGCCGCAGCCGGAGTTCTGGTGCTTCTGCTGCCGCTTAAAATGCTGCTTTACTTCCTGGTATTCACACGGTTCACACTCAAGGCCCGGACCTCATTTATCACCACCATGAATCTGGCAAACTACAGCGAGTTTGGCCTGATTGTGGGGGCACTGGCCGTATCGAGCGGAAAACTTGACCCCCAGTGGTTGGTGGTTATCGCTATTGCGCTTTCTATTTCCCTGATCTTGGCATCCCCCCTAAACAAACATGCGGATCGGATATTTTTTCGAATGCACCATCCGTTGAAGCGCCTTGAGACCCGACGGCGTCACCCTGAAGAGTTACCCATTGAGCATGCGCCGTGGCAGATCGTTATTCTGGGTATGGGACGGGTTGGTGTGGGGTCCTACGACTGGTTTCAGGAGAAATTCGGTCATGTGGTGAGCGGCATTGATTTCAACCCGGAGACCGTTGCTTTGCAACTGGAAGCGGGGCGTTGTGTGAACGAGGGAGATGTGATGGATCCTGATTTCTGGCGGCGTCTGCCGGCGCCCCAGGGCGTTGTAAAACTCGTGGTCCTGGCCTTGTCAAACCTTGACGCCAAGCTGTACGCGGCTGAAAAGCTAAAAGAAATCGGATATCGGGGGGATATTGCCGCCGTGGCGCGTTATGATGACGAAGTGGAAGCACTGCGCGCAGCTGGAGTGAACACCGCTTTTAATATATACGGCGAAGCCGGTGCCGGTCTGGCAGCGCACGTGTGTGAATCCCTTGAGACGTTTCAGGGTTAGTCCGCATCTATGACGGCTTTGATGGCTGTTTTTATCTCACCTAATACGTTTGACGACACTGAACCGATCTTTCTCAAAAACCGTTTTGTAGATACGGACCTGATTTGAAAGGTGTCAATGGCAGATGACTTCATAAGTTTGTTTTCGTAGTCCGGTTCTATTTTTACCAGCCATATGGCACCCTGAAAACGATCCTTCCACTCTGTTATGGGGACAATGACTTTGAGCGGCAGGATCCCGATGGCATCGTCGTTTATGATTACAGCAGGCCGTTTCTTCTTGATTTCGGCCCCGACGGTTGGACTTAGGTTGATTTCCCATATCTGGCCCTGTTTCATAGGAAATCCTCGCCATCTAAATCAGTAAATCCGGTTAATTCTTCATCTGTTGTATACTCAGAAACGAGTTCCCTCGCTTTTTTGGCCATTTGGGTTTTTCGGTGGATTGTTTTCAGCTCCCTGATGTAGCGGGCAAGGGCTTCACGTACGATACTGCTCTGATCAGCAAAGCCCCACTGTCTATAATTCTCCAAGAATTGCTTTTGTTCCGAGCTGATGGAAATTTTTTTCTGTGTCAAAGTTGTCATAAGGTCCTCTCCCAGTTCGCATATTGGAGCTAATATAGTACCCTAATATAAGACCTAAAGTCAAGAAAAACCCATACGCATCTAAAACTCCGATATAAGGATAAAAGAAATCGGATATCGGGGGGATATTGCCGCCGTAGCGCGTTATGACGACGAGGTGGAAGCACTGCGTGCGGCCGGTGTGAACACCGCTTTTAACATATACGACGAAGCCGGAGCCGGTCTGGCCGCGCACGTGTGTGAATCCCTTGAGACGTTTCAGAAATAGATTCTTCACCAGGTTTTAAAGCTTTTCCTTGCACCCTTCTTGTACCTAAATTAAACTGAAGCATTGTTTTGATGAAAGCATGGGATGAACCCGTGAGACCGATTAAGGAGACGCAAATGCCACGTTTTGAAAAAGGTATTGCCGGAATATGCCGGTTTTTGTTGATTTGCCTGGCATTGCTTTCAGGTTTTTCGGCAGGGGCGCCCACGGCGGCCGCACAGGACCAACCGGGTCCCGTCAAGGAAATCACCGTGGCGGTGGGGCAGAGTGATGGGCCCTTTTACTTCCGAAACCAAGAAGGCCGCGCCGATGGCTGGCTGGTGGATCTCTGGCGGTTGTGGTCCCATAAGACCGGCATCAAAGTGAAATTCCTGACGGTGCCTTTCGGTGAAACCCTCAAGCTGACGGCAGAGGGAACAGCGGATGTCATGGGCGGCTGTTACTACACCAAGGAAAGATCGACCTATCTGGAATATGTTGCCCCCCTCGCCGCCACCACGACCAATTTCTTCTTCAGGAAGAACATCTACGGCATAGAAACGCTGCGAGACCTGTTGGGATTCCGCATCGGTGTCATCAAAGGCGATTTTGCCATTGGTTATCTCCGTGAGCATCTGCCGAGCGCCGGTCTCGCCGTATACGCGACCACCGATGAACTTTTTGAAGCGCTCAAGAACGATGAACTGCGGGTATTCGTGGTGGATGCCTCTGTGGGTCTCTACTTTCTGAAGAAATGGAAAATGTTGTCGGATTTCAATTATTATCCGGGCAAACCCCTTTCTTCGGGCGTATTACAGGCAGTGGTCAGGAAAGGGAACACAGTCCTGCCTCCCCTCATCAAAAAAGGCCTGGCCGCCATTACGGCAGAGGAGAGGGCAGATATCGAACGACGCTGGATCGGCGCGGCCCAGACCAGAACCGAAGGGGTATTGACCATCGCCTGTGATCGATACTTCCCGCCGTTTACCATGCTGACCCCTTCGGGACAGGCAGCGGGAATTCTCATCGATCTCTGGCGTTTGTGGTCCACAAAGACCCATCGTGAAATTGCGTTTGTTTTCGAAGACTGGGAAAAATCGGTCCGGATGGTTCAGGAGGGAAAAGCGGATATCCATTCAGGTCTCTTTAAAACCAAGGCCCGTGAGGAGATTTTTTCTTTTTCAATTCCCCTGTTTTCGGCTCAGGAAAAGCTTGCATTCAGAACGGGCCATGACCCGTTGCTATTGAATCAACTATCCGGGGAAAAAGTGGGGGTTATCGCCGGGTCGGCTGAAGAAACGGAACTGAAAAAAAGCTATCCGAACATTAATCTCTCCCCTTTTAGGGGCTACAGCGAACTTCTCCATGCACTGCAAAGCAGTGAAGTCCGGGCGGTATACGATCTGGGGATCACATTGCAGCGCGTGATTGAGGACCTGGGATTGCAGGGGGAGATTCAGATTTCCCAAGAATCCATGCCCATTCGAGATCTTTTTGCCGGTGTTCTCAAAAAAGATGGGCTTCGTCTTACGGAAGTCATAAACCGGGGGCTCGGTCAGATTACGGAACAGGAAATGCGGGATATTGAAGCCCGCTGGGTTTCCAACGCTGACTTTCGCCTGTTTTCCGGCAAACCCCGGCCCATGGTGCTGTCCGCCGAGGAAAAGGACTGGCTCGTGAATCATCCTGAAATCAAGCTGGGCATTGATCCGGATTTCATGCCCTTTGAGGCCTTTGGTCCCGGAGAGATCTATGAGGGCATATCATCCAGCTACGTGGATATCCTGAATCAAAAGCTGGGTATAAACATGGCCCCTGTCAAGGGCCTCAGTCTGTTGGAGATGAAAGAGGCCGCAATCGCTGGAAAGCTGGATGTGTTCCCCTGCATCTCCAGGACACCCCAACGAAGTGAAATTTTGAATTTTACCCGACCTTATCTCGATTTTCCCATTGTCGCCGTTACCCGCAGGGATGCGCCCTTTATTTCCGGAATGCGTGATCTGAAAGGTGAAAGGGTGGCCGTGGTGAAGGGCTATTATGAACAGGAAATGATGGAGAAGCATTTTCCGGAAATCGGATTGCTTCTGGTGGACAATATTAAACAGGGGCTGAAGGCGGTGGATGGCGGAAAAGCAGCTGCTTATGTGGACAGATCCGCTTCCGCCGTCTATGCCATTCGGAAGCTGGGCCTGAAGGACCTCAAGATAGCCGTAACAACCCGCTACAGGACTGGTCTGCGTTTTGCGGTGCGGAAAGACTGGCCCCAACTGGCTCCTATTCTGGATAAGGCCCTTCGATCCATCCCGGAAGCGGCGCGGGAAAAGATCGCCAATCACTGGATCAATGTGCGTTTTGCGGAACGGACCGATTGGGATTTTTTGTTGAAGGTGGGCGTTTCCGGTGCCGCCATCATCGGACTGATCCTGGCCATTATTCTCTTCTGGAACCGCCGGTTGTCCCGGGAGGTGGGGGAACGGAAACGGGCCGAGGCGCGGTTTCAAGCCATTGCCGCCACCACGCCGGGAGCGATCATCCAGACCCGGTTTGATGCCGAAGGCCGGCCCGAGTACCTTTACCTGAGCGCCAAAGCCGAGGCGTTTTTCGGAATGCCCACAAAAGAAGTCATTCTGGAAAAAAAGCTTCTTCCCTGGCACCCCGAGGATCAAAAGAGAATCCAGGAAGAGATCCGTGCCGTCACCTCCGCTGGAAAAGACCTCAACCTGGTGGGTCGCATACAACCCTTCAACGGAGAGGTCCGGTGGATCCGCATCAATGCTTCCCCGAGCCGGTTGTCTGGAGAGGCGTTGATTTACAATGGATTCATCCTGGATATTACGGAGCGCAAATTGGCGGAGCAGGAATACCTGACCAGTGAGCGGAAGATCAAGGCCATGAGCCAGGCCGTGGATGACGCCTTGATCATGATCAACAGCGAAGGCCGGGTGATGTTCTGGAATCAGTCGGCGGAGACGCTTTTTGGGTATACCTCAAAAGAAGCCATGGGGTCAGCCTTTCATGAAATGGTCATGTCCGACAAGGATTTGCCCGAAGCTGTGGCCGGCCTGAAGCATTTTTCCCAAACCGGTGGAGGGCGTGTGATCGGTTCAAGACGTCAGGTAACGGCCCGAAACCGGGCGGGTGAGGAATTTCCGGTGGAAGTGTCCGTCTCCTCTTTTCAAGTGGATGACGAGTGGTTCGCGGTGGGCACGGTGCGCAATATCACCGAGCGCAAGCGATCGGAGGATCGTCTGAATTTGACCCAGAACACCGTCGATAAGGCGGCATTGAACATTTTCTGGGTGGATCCTGAAAGCGGCCGGTTCGTCTATGCCAACGAGGCAGCCTGCGATTCTCTGGGCTATACTCGGGAAGAACTCCTGGAGATGATTGTTCCCGAGATCGATGCGGGGTTTTACGAAGAAGGAACTTCAAGCCTGCTGCAGGTGCTGAAAGATAATCCCCAGATTGAAACCGAAGGGGTTTACCGCACCAAAGACGGCCGATTGCTGAATGTGCTGCTTTCCATTGTACTCACCCAACTGGAGAATCGCCGGATTATTGCTGTTTTTGCAAGGGATATCACGGAACAGAAGCGGGCCGAAGCGGCCCTGACCGAGAGTGAGGCGCGGAGCCGTCTCATCCTGAATTCCGCCGGGGATGGTATTTTCGGGGTGGATGCAAACGGGCTTGTGACCTTCGTCAACCCCAACGCCCTGAAGATGTTTCGGTTTAAGGAAGAGGAGCTGGTGGGAAATATGATTCACCTAATTGTTCACCACGCCCGGGCCGACGGCGCTGAATATCCGGTGGAGGAATGTCCCGTGCATGTCTCCGCGACTCTTGGTGCCACCCATCACATTGACGACGAAGTGATGTGGCGCAAAGACGGCAGTTTCTTTCCGGTGGAATACACCTCTAAACCGATCATCCGGGATGGCAAAATCGCCGGGGCGGTGGTGACCTTCAGGGACATCACGGATCGCTTAAAGGCCGAAAAGGAACTGAAGCAGAGACTTGAAGAGCTGGAACAGTTCAATCGGCTGGTGATGGGCCGGGAGGAGAAGATGATCGGTCTCAAAGAAGAGATCAACGGACTTCTGGTGCAACTGGGCCGGGAAGAGCGTTATAAAATTGTCCAATGAATACATTTCCCATCAAACCGGGGGCAATCGCATGAGATTTTTAAGCAGCGTCAAATCACTTTACGGAGCGGTCTTCATCCTGGTGGTTGTAACCGTATTGAGCCTTTACCTTTCATCGCTGCTGGCGGTTTTTCCGGCGCTGGCCCTGCTTATTTTTGTGGGTATCGGATTTACTCGCCGTACCCGCAGAGCCTTTGAGGAAGAGGCGCGGCTTCAGTCTGAACTTAAGGAAACCAACCTTGACCTGGAAAATCGTATTCGGCAGGAGGAACGCCTCAAGACTGAAATCGAGAAGGCCAACCGCGATCTGGAAATGCGCATCTCCGCGCGGACGGTAGAATTGAATGCCCTGACCCGGCAGGCGGACAGCCGCGCCCGTTTTGAGACGGCCCAGAGCGATCTGGTGGCAGTGCTGCAGGGGGAGAGCACCCTGGCGGGTGTGGCGTTGAGAGCTGTCACCGGTGTGGTGGAATTTGTGGGGGCTCCCATGGGTGCCATTTTTGTGCAATCGGTGGAAGGCGAGACCCCAATATACCGCCGCCTGGCGGCCCAACCCCATGACTATGCGTCAGATGTACCCGATCATTTTGCCATTCATGAAGGACTGATCGGACGGACGGCCGCCAGCGGCAAACCCCTGGTGACCGAACTTCCGAAGGGGGAAATGTCCGTGTCAGCAGGCATCGGGAACATCCCCCTGTCTGTGGTTCACCATGTCCCGGCCATCCACAAGGACAGGGTGGTGGCGGTATTGGAAATTGCGGATCGGGAAGCACTGTCGGAGATTTCACTGGAGTGGCTGGAAAAAGCCGCCGGTAATATTGCCACGGCCATTGTGCTCACACGGGACCAGGAGCAGTTGAGATCTGTCTTTGACCAGGTGACCCGAAGTGAGCAGCAGGTGCGTCACATCCTGAACACCGCGGGCGAAGGGGTCTACGGCATTGATGCACAAGGGGGCATTACCTTCTGCAATCCGGCCGCACTGACGCTTTTGGGTTACCCTTCCAACGAAGCGCTGCTGGGCAAGAACCATCACGAACTGCTTCACCACACGTATTCTGACGGAACCCCCTATCCATTTGACGACTGCCCTTTGAAAGAATCCCTGACCCTGGGTCTGCCCATGACCCTGACGGACGATCTTTTCTGGCGGGCCGACGGCACTTCTTTTCCGGTGGATGCCAAAAGCAATCCCATTTTGCAGGATGGCCAGGTGACCGGGGCGGTGATCACCTTTACCGATATTTCAGAGCGAAAGGCGGCTACCGAAGCCCTGGAAAGCCAGGTGGAAGAGTTGGCAACGGCCCGTCGCTCCATGCTGAACATGATGGAGGATCTGGACGAAGAAAAGCAGAAGGCCCAAGCGGCAACGAAAGCCAAAAGCGACTTTCTGGCCAACATGAGCCACGAAATCCGCACGCCCATGAACGCCATCATGGGCATGAGTCATTTGGCTCTTAAAACCGATCTGGACCCCAAACAGGTCGATTACCTGGTGAAAATCTACTCCAGCGCCCAAGCCTTGTTGGGCATCATCAACGACATCCTCGATTTCAGCAAGATCGAAGCCGGCAAAATGGATATGGAAATCATTGATTTCACTCTGGACCAGGCCCTGGATAACGTGGCCAACCTGGTGGGGGTTAAATCCCAGGAAAAGGGGTTGGAACTGTTGCTGAAAGTGGATCCGGAACTCCCCAACGATCTTCAAGGCGATCCCCTGCGCCTGGGGCAGGTGTTGGTCAATCTCTCCAACAATGCAGTGAAGTTTACGGAGGAAGGCGAGATTGTCATTTCGGCCTCTTTGATGGAAACCATGGGTGATCAGGTGAAGGTGCGGTTCGGTGTGCGGGATACGGGTATCGGGCTAACCGAGGAGCAGCGGGGAAAGCTGTTTCAGGCCTTCAGCCAGGCGGACGCCTCCACCACAAGGAAATACGGCGGCACTGGTCTCGGGCTCACCATCAGCAAGCGCCTGGTGGAGATGATGGGCGGCGAAATCTGGGTAGAGAGCGAGCCCGGTGTGGGCAGCGAATTTATTTTTACGGCGGTTTTGGGGTTGGGCGAGGCACAGAAAAAAAGAGTCCTGCAGCCCGATCCCGATCTCAAGGGGCTCAAGGTGTTGGTGGTGGATGACAACGACACCAGTCGTGTGATTCTTGAAGATATGCTCACTTCCATGTCCTTTGAAGTGACCCTTGCGCCCGGGGGAGCCGAAGGGCTGTCTGAACTGGAGAAGGCGGACACGGATCACCCCTTTGATCTGGTGTTCATGGACTGGGGGATGCCGGGGATGGATGGCCTTACGGCTTCCGAGAAAATCAAAAATCATTCGAACTTGCGCAAAATACCCAAAATCATCATGGTGACCGCTTACGGCCGTGAAGAGATCATGAACCGGTCGGATCAGCTGGGCCTGGACGGTTTTCTCATCAAACCGGTGAACCCTTCCATTTTGCTGGATGCCGCCATGGCCGCCTTTGGAAAGGAAGGCGCCTCTGGACGGAAGCAGCGGCGGGGTTCAGATTCTGAAATGGAAGGCGCGGCCCATATTCGAGGGGCGCGGGTATTGCTGGCGGAAGACAACGAAATCAACCAGCAGGTGGCCGAGGAGATCCTGGGAGGGGCAGGCCTTAAAGTCACTACCGTGGGAGACGGAAAACAGGCGCTGGAGGCCGTACAGGCCGACAACAACTTCCAGGCCGTACTGATGGACATTCAGATGCCGGTGATGGATGGCTACACGGCGACCCGTGAAATCCGCAAGTGGGAAGAAGAATTCAGCCACTCGCAAACCGCAATCCGCATTCCAATAATTGCCATGACCGCCAATGCCATGGCCGGGGACCGGGAAAAGGCCATCGATGCCGGTATGGACGACCATGTGGCCAAACCCATTGATGTCAAGCAGCTGTTTAATTGCCTGGGCCAGTGGATTAAACCGGATCCCGAAAGGATTGCGGAGACGCCGGAACAGACGCCGGAAGTGCCGCAGGCCCCTTTATCCGGTCAATCGGCCCTTCCCCAAACCATTAAGGGGATCAACCTCAAAGAAGGGCTCATGCGTATCGGCGGCAATGAGAAATTGTACCGGAAACTGCTCATGAAGCTACGGGATGACTATGCGGGTGCGGGTCAGGAGATTAAAACCCTTTTAAACTCGGATAAGGGTGCCGAAGCGGAGCGCCTGGCCCACAGTATCAAAGGGGTGGCCGGCAACGTGGGGGCGGGTTCTTTGCAGGAAGCGGCAGCCGCTCTGGAGTCCACCATTAAAAAAGGGGAAACAGACAGCTATGAGGAGAAAATTTCCTTTTTTGGCCGTGTGTTAAGTGATGTTGTAACGGCATTGAAGATTCTGGGTGAAGAACCGGAACAGACCGATATTGGTATGGCGGTCGCAGGCGAAGCAGACCCCCAAATTCTGTCTGCCGCGCTGGAAGAGATGATGCCGTATCTAAAAACCAGAAAACCGAAACAGTGCAAAGAGGCCATGGACAAAATGAAAGCCATTCCCTGGCCGACGGATGTCAGCATGGAGATGGCCGACCTGGAGCGGTTCATCAAAAAATACAAATTCAAGGATGCCCTCCCCCTGGCGGAGTCTCTGCAAAGCAAGTTGAAAGGGTAGGTGATGTCTAAACGGGGTGGGAAATATCATGAACGATCCTGTTGTTTTCCTGTTTGCGCCCAGTCCCACCGGGTATCTTCATATCGGCGGTTGCGCCGGGCAGCCGAACGGTTTAATGAACTTTAAAGTGGAGAACCCATCGTGAAGAGAGATGGGCACCGGAATTGACACGGTTGTGATTTGTTGACCTGGATCAGAAATTAGTGAAGTATAAGATTGAAAATATTGGAAGAACGGTGGATCCCTTTATGGAGATGAAAATGCCCGGTTTTAAAAAAGGTATCGACGGAATATTTCGCCCTTTGTTGATTTGCCTGATATTCTTTTCAGGCTTTCTACCATGGCAGCCCATGGCTATTGCAAAGGACCGTCCCGCACCCGTCAAAGAAATCACCGTGGCGGTGGGACAGGATGCTTCCCCGCTTTATTTCCGCGGCCCGAAAGGGGTGGCCGAGGGGTGGTCGGTGGATATCTGGCGGTTGTGGTCCCAAAAAAGCGGGATCAAGGTCAAATTCGTCCTGGCGCCCTTTGGGGAAACCCTGAAACTCACAAAAGAGGGGAAAGTGGATGTGCAGGGCGGCTGTTTCTTCTCTGAGGTCAGAGCGAAGTATCTGGACTATGTGGCCACCCTCTTCAATGTCGATACCCATTTCTTTTTCCACAAAGACATCTATGGCATAGAGACCTTGAAAGATCTGCTGGGGTTTCGCATCGGCGTCATCAAGGGAGATTTCGCCGTGAATTATCTGCGCAATAATCTGCCCGGGGCTGCTCTGGCAGAATATGTCAACAATGGAGATCTGTTCGAGGCCGTTAAAAAGGGTGAAATCCGGGTGTTCGTCATAGATACCCCCGTGGGCCTTTACTTCCTTAAAAAATTACGGCTCCTTTCAAGCTTTCGTTATTTTTCGGACAAGCCCCTTTATTCAAATGTCTTACAGGCCGCGGTCAAAAAAGGCGATACGGTTTTGCCGCCTGTCATAAAATCAGGTTTTGACAAGATCTCCCCGGAAGAGAAGACGCAGATCGAACGGCGCTGGGTCGGTTCAAAACAGACCAAGACCGAAGGGGTATTAACCATTGCCTGTGATCGCTATTACCCGCCCTTTACCGAGCTGACCTCTTCGGGCCGGGCCGCGGGAATCTTAATTGACCTCTGGCGTTTGTGGTCCTCCAAGAACTTTCGTAAAGTCGAGTTTGTTTTCGATGACTGGGAGAAGACAATTCAGATGGTCAAGGATGGAAGAGCCGATTTTCACTCAGGCCTGTACAAGACCCCGGAGCGCGAAAGCTTTCTTGCCTTCTCAGACCCTGTTTTTGCCGTTCAGGACTGCCTGGTCTTTAAAGCAAACCGGGAACCCATAATGCTTGCGGAACTCTCCGGCTATCGAGTCGGTGTTATCGCCGGGTCGGGGGAAGCAACGGAACTTCGTGAACAGTACCCGGAAATTATCCTTATCCCTTATGAGGGGTACAGAGAACTCATCACGGGCCTGCGGGATGGTGAGGTCATGGCGGTGTATGACAACGGGGCGACATTGCAGCATGTTATTGATGATCTGGGTCTGCAGGGTGAGCTTCAGATTGTCAGAGAAGCCACGCCCATTCGGAATATTCATGCCGGTGTTTCCAACAAAGAGGCGTTCCGCTTAAAATCCGTCAACAGTGGCTTGAGCGAAATCACGGAACAGGAAATGCGGGATATCGAAGGCCGGTGGGTTTCCAACCCGGACCTGCAACAGTATTCCGGAAAAGCCAGGCCCATGGTCCTCACATTCGAGGAAAAGCAGTGGCTCAAAGAACATCCCCGCATCCGTCTGGGCGTCGACGCCAATTTCATGCCTTTTGAGGCCATCAGTACCGGAGGGAAGTACGAAGGGATTTCCTCCAGCTATGTGTTCCTCTTAAGTGAAAAGCTGGGGGTGGATATGTCTCCGGTAAAAGACTTGAGTTGGCAGGACGTTATAAAAGCCGTAAAAGCCGGTGAATTGGATGTTCTGCCCTGCGTCGCCAAATCGCCGGAGCGTTCGGAATTTCTTAATTTCACCCGGCCGTATCTCGATTTTCAAACCGTTGCCGTCACCCGAAAAGATGCTCCGTACATCGCTGATCTGAAAGGTTTGAAAGACGCCAGGGTGGCAGTGGTGGAAGGGTATTTTGTGCATGACATGCTGAAACAGGATTTCCCCGAAATGAAACTGGTTCTGGTCGGTAATATTGAAGAAGGCCTCAAGGCGGTATCGGATGGGAAAGCCGCAGCTTATGTGGACAATTCGGCTTCCATCAACTACGCCATTCGCAAATTGGGCCTGGAGGATCTCAAGATAGCCACCACCACACCTTACAACTCCAGCCTCCGGTTTGGCGTTCGCAAGGACTGGCCCCAACTGGCGACCATTCTGGGAAAGGCCTTACAGTCCATCCCTGAAATAGAACGTGCAAAGATTTCAAACCGCTGGATTAATGTGCATTTTTCCGAGCGCACCGACTGGGCTTTCTTGATCAAAATGGGGACTGTCATTGCGGTGGTGATCGGATTGATTTTGACCATCATCATCATCTGGAACCGGCGCATGGCCAGGGAGATGGTCCAACGCAAACGGGCCGAGGAGCGCTTTCAGACCATTGCTGCCACCACACCAGGAGCCATCATTCAGATCCGGTTTGACGCCGAAGGCCGGCCCGAATACCTTTACCTGAGCGCGAAGGCCGACGCGTTTTTCGGAATTCCGGTGGAGCAGGTGATGGAAGGTAAAAAACGCCTGCCGTGGCACCCGGAAGATCTTGAGAGAATCAAGGAAGAGGTCCAGACGAACCTTTTGGCTGAAGCGGACATGAATCATGTGGGCCGTATCATTCCCAAAGAAGGCGTTGTCAAATGGATCCGCCTGAATGCCTCTCCCAGTCGTAACGCTGAAGGGGAACTCATTTATAACGGACTAATACTGGATATTACAAGCCGGAAACTGGCGGAACTGGATCATATCAGAAGCGAGCGCAAAATCAAGGCCATGAGCCAGGCGGCGGAAGACGCAATGGTGATGATCGATGGACAAGGGAAAGTGCTGTTCTGGAATCCCGCGGCAGAGAAGCTTTTCGGCTACACCGAAGCCGATGCTGTGGGAATGGATTTTCACCAGATGGCCGCGCCCGACATGTACCATGAGAAAATCTACGCCGGGCTGAAACATTTTTCCGAAGCCGGGGAAGGCCTTGTCCTGGGAACCACCACCGAGATTACCGCCCGCAACCGAAAGGGCGATGAATTCCCGGTTGAGGTAACGCTGTCATCCTTCCAGATGGATGAAGAGTGGTTTGCGGTGGGCACGGTGCGAGACATCACCGAGCGCAAAAAGGCTGAGGAAGCCATAAAAAATTCTGAACAACGCATGGTCGATCTCATTGACTTTCTGCCTGATCCCATTCTTGCAATCGATGTTGAGGGCAAAGTGCAGTTTTGGAATCGCTCCATGGAGAAACTTACCGGCGTAAAGAAGGAAAACATACTGGGCAAAGGGGATTATGAATACGCCTTGCCATTCTATGGTGACCGCCGCCCGATTCTGGTGGATTTGGTGAAACAATGGGATGAGGAACTGGGGAAGAAATACCTGAGCGTAAAGAAGGAAGAGAATTGTCTTGTGTCGGAATCTTTTCATCCCCACATGGGCGATGGTGGCACTTACCTTTCCGGTATTGCGGCCATTCTTTATGACACCAGCGGGAAACCGGTAGGTGCCATCGAAAGCCTGCGCGACTTTACTGACCGCAAAATTGCGGAAGATGCCATGAAAGAAAGTGAAAGAAAGCTTAAAACGATCCTGGAAACGGCCGACGAAGGTTTTGAGCTGATCAACACCAACCTGGAAATTGTCGATCAAAATCCCGCCATGTGTCGTATCATGGGAAGGGAAAAGGAGGATGTGATCGGCAAAAGCATCTTTGACTTTGTGGACGAAGAAAACAAAAAAATCTTTCTGGAGCAGATCGAGCTTCGAAAACAGGGCATTTCCAGTGCCTATGAAATCGCCCTTTCCCGGCCGGACGGGAGCCACGTACACTGCCTTTTCAATGTGTCGCCGCTTTTTGACAAAAACAATGAGAGGATCGGCGCCTTTGCCATGGTCAGTGATATCACCGAGCGCAAACAGGCGGAAGAAGCCATGAAAGAAAGTGAGGCACGCACCCGGCTCATTTTGAATTCCGCCGGTGAGGGCATTTTCGGGGTGGATGTGGAGGGGCACGTCGTTTTCATTAACCCCGGGGCCGCGAACATGCTGGGTTTCGAAGAAAAGGAGTTGTTAGGCAAAAAGATCCACGCCCTGATTCACCACACCCGGACCGATGGTACGGATTACCTGGTGGAAACGTGCCCCATGTATGCCGCCTACCATGTCGGGACCGAGCACTTTATAGGGGACGAGGTATTGTGGCGAAATGACGGGACGTCTTTTCCCGTGGAATATTCTGCCAAACCGATCCTTCAGAACGGCCAGTTGAGAGGCGCGGTGGTGTCATTCCGTGACATCACCGAAAGATTGAAATCCGAAGAGGAGCTGAATGAGAGGCTGGAGGAACTTGAACAGTTCAGTCGGTTGGTGGTGGGTCGAGAGACAAAGATGATTGGGCTCAAGGAGGAGGTCAACCACCTGTTGGAAGAACTCGGCCGGGATGAAAAATACGAGATTGTTCAATAGGGACCCGATACAACATTAAAGAATTGAGAAATTGAGTGAGCGCATAAAGGTGAGACATGATTATCCAGGAATTTGTGCTTTAAAACAATAAGGAGGCGTTGCAATGTTTAAAGAAGAGCGGGATGAACTGCAGTTTGATTGGAGTATGTTGGGCGATATCGCCGAAGGCCGGCCCAACCTGGGCAATACCATGAGCGTGGCGGTCTACCGCCTCATGCAATTTACCCTGCGGGATGTGCTGATTAAGCATTATGGCCCCGAGGCCGCCGACCGTATTTATTACGAATCCGGGCAATCCGCGGGCCGCCAGTTTTTCAAAAATCTGGTGACGGAGAAGTCCGACTTCAATGCATTTGTTGAAGAGGTGCAAAAGCTGTTGTCAGACCTGAGCATCGGCATTCTGCGCGTTGAAAAGGCCGATCTGGACAACATGAACTTTTCCCTGACGGTGGCGGAAGACCTGGACTGTTCCGGGCTGCCCATCGCCGATGAAAGCATCTGTACTTACGACGAGGGGTTTATCAACGGTCTGTTCCTGGAATTTACAGGCAAAGAGTTTGATGTGAAGGAGGTGGATTGCTGGTGCACTGGTGACCGTGTCTGCCGTTTTGACATCAAACCGAGGTCATAAACAAATGCTGGAAGGAGTAGAAGAGATCCTGGACAGGATCAGTGAGGTTTTTTACCTGATCATGAAAGGTAAGAAGCCCGACCCTATTGTATTGCCCGACCATATTCCCGACAACGAAATCCGGCAGGTGGTGGGGTATATTAACAAATTCCTCACGGATTACGCTGCCGCTGCCAATCTGGTGCAGGCGCTGTCGGGCGGCGATGTTGAATACCAGCCGCCTCGAAGCCAAAGCGCCCTGATGGGTAACCTGAAGAACCTCCAGGGAAGTTTGCGCCACCTGACCTGGACCACTCAGCAGATCGCCAAAGGGGATTTCAGTCACAAGGTCGATTTCATGGGGGATTTTTCAGAGGCCTTCAACAGTATGGCGGGGCAGTTGGAAGACGCTTTCGGCAAAAACAGGGAGTCCGAGGATTCCATGCAGGCCCAGATCAAAGAGTTGGCGGGTGCGAGGCGTGCCATGCTGAACATGATGCAGGATCTGGACGTAGAGAAACAGAAAGCCGAAGAGGCCACCAAAGCCAAAAGCGATTTTCTGGCCAACATGAGCCACGAGATCAGAACCCCCATGAACGCCATCACCGGCATGAGCCACCTGGCGCTCAAGACCGATCTCGATCCCAAACAGCACGACTACCTGGTGAAAATTCAGTTCAGTGCTCAGGCGCTATTGGGCATCATCAACGACATTCTGGATTTCAGCAAAATAGAAGCCGGTAAAATGGATATGGAAGTCATTGACTTCACCCTGGACCAGACTCTCGAGAATGTGGCCAATCTGGTGGGCGTCAAATCCCAGGAAAAGGGGCTGGAGCTTTTACTGAAAATCGATCCGGAGTTGCCCAATGATCTTATGGGAGACCCCCTGCGTCTGAGCCAGGTGCTGGTCAATCTCTCCAACAATGCTGTGAAGTTTACCGAAACAGGTGAAATTGTGATTTCGGCGGCCGTTCTGGAAAGTGACAGCGACCAGGTCAACGTGCGATTCGGGGTGCGGGATACGGGCATCGGGCTCACCGAGGAACAGCGGGGAAAGCTCTTTCAGGCCTTCAGCCAGGCGGATGCCTCCACCACCCGAAAGTACGGAGGGACCGGTTTGGGACTCACCATCAGCAAGCGGCTGGTGGAGATGATGGGGGGAGAGATCTGGGTGGAGAGCGAGCCGGGGGTGGGGAGTGAATTCATTTTTACGGCGGTTTTCGGGGTTGGCAAGGAGCAGAAAAAGAGGGTTCTGCAACCTGATCCCGATCTCAAAGGCCTTAAAGTGCTGGTGGTGGACGATAACGACACCAGCCGTGAAATTCTTCTGGATATGCTTTCCTCCATGTCTTTCCAAGTGACCCTGGCCTCCGGAGGGGCGGAAGCCCTGGCCGAACTGGAAAAGGCGGACCCGGATAGTCCTTTCGGCCTGGTGTTCATGGACTGGAAGATGCCGATCATGGATGGGCTTACCGCTTCGGAGAAAATTAAGAATCATCCCAACCTCACCCAAAAGCCCAAAATCATCATGGTGACCGCCCATGGCCGTGAAGAGATCATGAACCAGGCGGACCGGATTGGTCTCGACGGCTTCTTGATCAAACCGGTGACCCCTTCTATTCTGCTGGATGCCGCCATGGCGGCCTTTGGAAAGGACAGCGGCTCCGGAAGGCAAAAACGGCGGGGCTCAGACGCTGAAATGGAAGGGTCGGCCCATATCCGCGGGGCTCATGTTCTGTTGGCGGAAGACAACGAGATCAACCAGCAGGTGGCCCAGGAAATCCTGGGCGGCGCCGGTCTTAAAGTCTCCACCGTTGAAAACGGAAAAGAGGCGGTGGATGCGGTAAAGAGGGGCAACTACCAGGCCGTGCTCATGGATATTCAGATGCCGGTAATGGACGGGTATACTGCTTCTGGTGAGATCCGCAAGTGGGAGGCGGAAGATAAGATCCGCAATCCGCAATCCGCAATCCCCATTCCAATCATTGCCATGACGGCCAACGCCATGGCCGGGGACCGGGAAAAGGCCATTGATGCCGGTATGAACGACCACGTGGCCAAACCGATCGACGTGAACCAGCTTTTCTCCTGTCTGGCCCAGTGGATCAAGCCGGGGGTGAGGGGGTTTGAACCTAAAGCGGATATGGCAGAAACCCTCGAAACAGCACCTGCCCCACCCAAGGATCAACTTCCCCAATCCATTGAGGGAATTAATGTGAAAGAAGGACTCATGCGCGTGGGAGGGAATGAAAAACTCTATCGCAATATCCTCATGAAACTTCGCGACGATTATGCCAAAACGGATGAAGAAATCAGAAACCTGCTGCAATCGGAAAAGGCCGATGAGGCGGAACGTCTGGCCCACAGCATCAAAGGGGTCGCCGGTAACGTGGGGGCGGATCCCCTTCAGGAAGCCGGTGCGGTTTTGGAGACCGCTATCAAACGGGGAGAGCGGGAAACCTATGAAGAGAAGATTTCCGCTTTCGGCAAAGTTTTGAATAACGTTGTAAAGGCTCTGGGAGTTCTGGGTGGAGAGGAGAAGGAGGCTGCTGGTTCGGAGAAAGCGGGCGTTGAAGCAACCCCCGAAGAATTAAATGCGGCTCTGGAAGAATTGTTGTGCCATTTGAAAACCCGGAAGCCGAAACTCTGCAAAGAGGCCATGGCAAAAATCAAGACGTACCAATGGCCGCCAGTATGCAGTATGGAAATGGCCGATCTGGAGCGGCTCATCAAGAAATATAAGTTCAAAGATGCGCTTCCCCTGATGGAGTCGCTTCAAACGAAACTGAACGGATAGGTCCGTTATGAAGGAACTGTCGGATTGTAACGTGCTGGTGGTGGACGATACGGAAGCCAATTTCGACATCCTGGTGGATGCATTGGGAGAATGCATAGTATATTGAAATAATAACAAGTTCGCAGGGGGATATAATGTCCGAGAAGCATTCATTCTTCATGGTGGATGACGATGAAATCTTAATCATGATCGTGAAAGAGCTGTTGGGAAAAGCCGGCCATACCCTGTTTTCCACAACCGTCAGCACCACGGCCCTGCAGGATATTATTCAAAGAAAACCTGACTGTGTCCTCTTAGATATCATGATGCCTGAACTGGATGGCTTTGAACTCCTGGGACAGCTACGCCGCGAACCGACGTTGTCTGAAACAAAGATTGCCATGCTCTCTTCGAAACCCTACGAGTTCGACCGTAATCGTGCTTTTTCTTTGGGTGCGGACGGCTATTTTACCAAGCCCGTTGATCCGACCATTGTAAGTCATCTTGAGGAAATCATCGAAGACAAGATGACGCTTACCTTTTGGGGGACACGCGGCACGTTGCCGGTTCCCGGTAAAAAGTCTTTAAAGTACGGGGGAAACACGAATTGCGTGAGTCTTTCCATGCCGAGAGGGTATTTTCTCGTCTTTGACGCCGGAACCGGCATCAAGGCCCTGTCCGACCACCTCATGAACAGCCGGATAACATTGACGAATACCAAAATATTCATATCACATCCTCATTGGGATCACATCAATGCACTTCCCTTCTTTGTACCCCTCTACATTCCTGGAAACGAAATAGAAATCTACAGTTCACCCCACGGAGATGTTTCTACACGGGACATTATTTCCGCCCAGATGGACGGCATCTACTTTCCGGTCAACATCAAGAAATTCAGCGGCGGGATCTCTTTTCACGATATACGGGAGGAAGAAATAAGCTTTGGCAACATCAATTTTTGAGAAATCAGACTGATTTTACATATTGTTTCTTGTCCAAAACTCTCAAAGTGCTGAAGCCAAATTGCACAAAATTTTCCACCGCCTCTTTTATTGCGGCCTTACTTATCTTTATATTTTTGGTGCAACCACCTTTTCCACTGTAGTTTTTGCAGCCTGCTATGGTACTCTGCCAAGAATCAAGATAAGATGATGGAGAAAAACCATGAAAATTAAACCCCTGTCTATTGTAGGTTTTGCCCTCTGGCTAATGTTCCAGGCGGGGTGGGCATGCTGCGCCCAAAAGGATACCCTGGTCGTTGCCTACAAATCACACATTAAGACCTTGGGGTTTTCCAAGCCCACCACGAGAAAAGCCTTTATTCTCGCACATAACTGGGCTGACACACTTGTTTACCGTGATCCCCAGAAGAATACCTTAGTTCCCTGTCTTGCTGAATCGTACCGATCTGAGGGAAAGAACAACATTCAATTTCGACTTCGAAAAGGGATTCGATTCCACAACGGGGAACCGTTTAATGCTGATGCAGTTAAAGCCTCCTTTGACTATCTGAAGGATATCGAATTGATGTCCTCCCTACCCTATGGGTTTATAAAAGGGGTTGAAGTTTTGGACGAATACACGGTTCGCATCAATACAAGTGTCCCTTATCCAATCGCACTTGAAGTAATCGCAAATATCCTCCTCATATACCCTCCCAAATACCTTCGGCAGGTAGGATTGGAAGCTTTCGGCAAGCATCCTATTGGCACGGGACCCTATCGTTTCAAAGATTGGTCAATTCCTTCGGAAATCGTGTTCGAAGCAAACCCCCACTATTTCGGAGGACCCAAGGGTAAACCGATGATTCCCAATCTCAGGATAGTTATGATTCCCGAAGAATTAGTTCGAATAGAGGCGTTGTTGAGCGGCCGGGTCGATCTGATTCGAGGCGGTTCCGTTGCACCAGATCAGGTCCAGTTCCTGAAGATGAACCCGGACATCAAAATATCCAAAGCGGAAACCATGCGGATCTTTTTCCTGATCATGGACACCACCGACCGAACCAAAACACCTTTTTTTAAAGACAAACGGGTTCGAAAAGCCCTTAATCATGCCATCGACAAACAAGCCCTTGTGAAGAAGGTCCTCAAAGGCTACGCCAAAACCGCAGATTCGGTGGTTACGCCGCTTCATTTTGGTTACACAGAAGGTGTGGCAACCTACCCCTATGATCCGGCCAAGGCAAAAAAGTTGCTTGAAGAAGCAGGATATCCTAACGGTTTCGATGTGGATCTCTATTTTATTAGGGATGAAAGCGTAGCCGAAGAACTTGCCGAATATCTAAAACGGGTGGGAATAAGAACCAATCTTGAGATAAAGAAACGTTGGCTTGATCTTTATGGAGAAATTGTGGGAGGAAATGCACCGCTAACTTTTCTGCCTACGGGAGGATATTCTATTTTTGATGCCAGCGCAGTTTTGAACCTCTATTTCCTGATGGATTCCCCACGGTGCCTCGGCTCCAATTGGGAAATAGATCGAATCCTTCGGCAGGCAGATCAGACAACTGATGTTGACCGTCGCCATCGCCTGCTTGCGAAGGCCCAAAAAATCATTTCAGAGGAGGCCTTTTGGGTGCCGCTCTACTATGGCAACTCAATTGCGGCCATGAAAAAAGATCTGAATTTTCAGACAAGCAATGACGAAATCGATCGCTATTTTAACGCATTCTGGTTTCGGGAATGACGAAAGCCCGTTTTCTTTAGTGGTCTGTAAGGGCTTTTTTTCGGTTGCCGCCGCTCATTTAACTACAAACGTTTTTTATGCGCTGATTACAACATTTAGGGCATTGAACTTACAACTGGATATCCATTTGCAAAGCAGGTATTTGTGCATTAAACTTTTGTATCATATTTACTGAAATTCCGCAAAGCTGCCAGATGTATTGTTCATGTTTTCAAAGGAATATCAAACGGATGGTTTATATACTCCAGCATTTAAGGTCAGGCCAAAAACTGCCTATATCTCCAATTCTTCCTTAACAGCAACCCCTATTTTTTCAAGGGTATAAGGCTTTTTGATATATTTCCCTGCTCCCAAACCCTGAGCAATTTGCACTTCTTTTGTTCTGCTGTACCCGCTGGCTATAATTACTTTCTGACCGGGACGAATCTTTATTATTGCCTTGTATGTCTCCAACCCGTTGATCCCCTTTGGCATTATCATGTCGAGAACGATCAGGTCCAGAGGATGTTCCTTTACATATTGGATGGCCTCTTCACCACTTGAAACCGCCTCAGCATTGTACCCCAGCCGGGTCAGTATTTCGCCTGCTATCTCTCTCTGCCTCTCATCATCATCAACCACCAGGATCTTCTCTCTGTGCCCGAGATAATCTACTAAGGGGACCGCTTCTTTCAAAGCGGCCAACGCCTGTCTCGTAATCGGAAAGTAGAGCGCAAACACCGTCCCCTTCCGGCTACTCTTTACGCTTATGTACCCCTTATGATCCTGGACCATATTCCATACAATGGCGAGGCCGAGGCCCGTTCCACTCCTGCCCATTACCTTCTTGGTATAGAAAGGCTCAAAAATCCTCTCAAGGTCTCCAGGAGTTATGCCGGAGCCATCGTCTGCGACGGTCAACACAGCGTATTCTCCAATACGAATATCCCCATACCCTTTCAGGGGTTCATCCAAATACTGATTTGTTGTGGAGATGGCAATGATACCTCTGCCTTCAATGGCTTCTGAGGCATTGACGACCAGATTCATCAAGGCCTTCTTGATGTGGATAGGCGAACAACTTATATTCAACAGATCCGGGGCAATCTCAGTTTTGAAGGTGATAAACGGGTGCATTGCAGCCAGTTGCTGATGCTCAACAGAATTCAGGTATCCTTCGATCTGGGAGTTCAGGTTGGAGACTTCTTTGACCATGGCAACCCCTCTTGCGACTGTCAGCAAATCCGCCACCACATCGGAAGCCCTCATCCCGGATTCTTGGATTGTTTTTATGGGTTTTCTGAGTGGACTGTTTTCAGGCAAATCCATCAGAAGTAACTCCGGATAGCTGACGATCCCTGACAGGATGTTATTTAAGTCATGGGCAACACCGCCTGCCATAAGGCCAATGGCTTTCATCTTTTGATCCCGTTGGAGTTGGTCTTGAAGCTTTAATCGCTCCTCCTCAGCCTGCACCCTGTCAGTGATGTCTGTTGAAATAACCGTTACAGCTTCCGTTCTACCGTCCGGTCCGATGATAGGGCTGAGAGTCCGAAGGAAATGCTTCCCGTCCCTGTGGCTTTCATGTTCATGCTGCTGTGGCGCATCGCTCGCGAATACCTCCTCAATTTTCTTGATAAATTCCTGTGTATTACTCGCCGAATGGAATTCCCGGTAGGTTTTTCCTGAAGCATTATTTTCAGGCACCTCAAGCCTTGACAGATGCCGCTTGTTCATAAACAGATAGGTGCAATTCCTGTTCACCACGTAAATGGAATCCTGGGTGGACTCAACGAGGGAACGGTATTTCTCTTCGCTCTCTCGCAGCGCCCCCTCAGCCTGCGTTATAGCGGTAATATCCTCATAAATGCCATAAGCACCCTTTATCAACCCATCAACAGTTATCGGAATGCCACTGAACTTAACGTTTATTAAAGCGCCGTCCTTTCTTCTTCGCTGACCCAACCCTTGAATGCATTTCCCGGTAAGCGTTGTTTTGGTATATGCGTTTGCTTTTCCTTGCTGATCACCGTCCACAATAAGTTCATCAAGGATTTTACCTTCTATCTCACTTCGAGCATAAAGAAAAAGGTCTTCAAAAGCTTCATTGCACCCAACAATCCCCATGTCTTTGTTAAGAGAGACTATGCCAAATGTACTATTATTCATCAGAGATTCTAATTGCTTACTTCTAAAAACTAGCGCCCTCTCAGATTCCTCTAACTTTTGAACCCTTTGCTCCAATTCTTCGTAGGTTGGTTTATTGGCCATCAAAAAAACCTCAAAATGAAAAGGCCCATACGCAACAGTACCAGATCAATACTTCCTTTTTTGATCGTTAAATCAAACAGATGGTTCATATTTGAAAGCTGCCATCTTGTGCTAATAGGCTCAATGGATCCGCCTACAAAACAAATAGGGCTGAACCCAAATGGCCTAAGAATTGTTGAGGACTAGCACTTCGAGCCTAATGCTCAAATTCATGAGGGTGCATTCTGAATATGAACATCCCGTTGTGGAAATGGGATTGAAATGCCATTTTCTTCCAATACACTTTTAGCCTTTTCCGTTGTATCAAAATAGACATCCCAATAATCATCGAAACCACACCATGGCCGAACAACGAGGTTGACTGAGCTGTCTGCCAACTCGGAAACCGCAACTACCGGAGCAGGTTCTTTTAAAACTCTTGGATCCTCCATCATCATGCTTAAAAGAAGACTCTTGGCTTTTGGCACGTCTGATTCATATGCAATGCCCACCGCCAAATCAACTCGCAGTTGCCCCTCTGACGAATAATTCGTGATACTCCCATTTGATATGGCGCCATTTGGGATAATGACTCGCTTATTATTGGGAGTAAGCAGAGTCGTATTGAATATGTGCACTGCCTTTACAACGCCAAGGTGCCCCTGGGTTTCCACCAAGTCTCCCACGGCATAAGGCTTAAAAATTATAATTAAAACACCACCTGCAAAATTTGCTAGGCTTCCCTGGAGCGCCAGGCCAATAGCAAGACCAGCAGCACCCAATACAGCGATAAAAGAAGTCGTAGCGATACCCACCATTGAGGCAACACTGATCAACAATAGCGCTTTAAGAAACCATGAAACGAGGCTAGTAAAAAAAGCACCAATGTTTCGTCTGTATTCGTCTTTTTAAGAGCCTTTCGCGTAACTTTGACAGCAGTTTTTATTATCCAAAGGCCAACAATAAGCGTAATAATTGCCAGAAACACTTTTGGGGCGTATATCATGAGCAACTCAATTGCTTCGGATGAATAATCTCCTAATTTATCCATGTACTTTTCCTCCTCTTTTTTGATTTAAGGTTTTTATTTCAAAATTCATCGAACAGATTGCAGCAGTAATGTACTGAGGCGTTGGTCAGTTTTAACCTCATCCGGCCCTGGAAGAGGAGTAACGTGCATTAAACTTGCGCGGCCCTCAAGGCAATTTAAGCCGGTTTTCGGGTACTTGTAAACCAAAAAATTGAAAATCATGAACGCAACAATACATCTGCCAGTCTTGAGGCCATAACCTCCATTCCTATTGCTCAGATTCCAGGCCCCGTGCCAGGCCAGGAAATAATAAAAACTTTCAATAATAATCTCATTGATACACATGTTCCTGCCTCCTTTTTATGTGCTATGTACGTGTAATTCGATACTCCAAAAAGTACAATTCAAGCATCTATTCCTGTTTGCTCAGGCCTTACCCTACAAACCGCGTGTCTCTTGGCCAATTTGATTGTGTGAAATGTGAAAACCCTTCGGGGAAAACTCTTGTTTATTTAGATGAAATGGTACAAAATACGGGATAAACGACAAAACTGATTTAAGGAGACATAAATGCCTTGTTTGAAAAAAGGTATCGAAGGAATATTTCGCCCTTTGTTGATTTGCCTGATTTTTTTTTCAGGCTTTCTACCATGGCAGCCCATGGCTATTGCAGAGGACCGTCCCGCACCCGTCAAGGAAATTACCGTGGCGGTGGGGCAGGACGCTGCCCCCTTCTACTTCCGCGACCAGAAAGGGGTTGCCGACGGCTGGCTGGTGGATCTCTGGCGCTTGTGGTCCCAAAAAAGCGGTATCAAGGTCAAATTCGTCCTGGCGCCCTTTGGGGAAACCCTGAAACTCACCAAAGAGGGGAAAGTGGATGTGCAGGGCGGCTGTTTCTTTTCTGAGGTCAGAGCAAAATATCTGGGCTATGTGGCCCCCCTCATCAAAGCGGATACCCATTTCTTTTTCAACAAAGACATTTATGGCATAGAGACCCTGAAAGATCTGCTGGGGTTTCGCATCGGTGTCATCAAGGGAGATTTCGCCGTGGACTATCTGCGCAATAATCTGCCCGGGGCCGCTCTCGCCGAGTATGTCAACAATGGGGATCTGTTCGAGGCCGCTAAAAAGGGGGAAATCCGTGTGTTCGTCATAGATACCCCCGTCGGCCTTTACTTCCTCAAAAAAATGCGGCTCCTTTCAAACTTTCGATATTTTTCGGACAAGCCCCTTTATACCAATGCCTTTCAGGCTGCGGTGAAAAAAGGCGATACGGTTTTGCCGCCTGTCATAAAATCTGGTTTTGACAAGATCTCCCCGGAAGAGAAGACGCAAATCGAACGGCGATGGATCGGTTCAAAGCAGATCAAACCCAAAGGGGTATTAACCATTGCCTGCGATCGTTACTACCCGCCTTTTACCATGCTGACCCCTTCGGGCAAGGCTGCGGGAATCCTGATCGATCTCTGGCGTTTGTGGTCCTCAAAGAACTTTCGTAAAGTCGAGTTTGTTTTCGGAGACTGGGAAGAGACGGTTCAGATGGTCAAAGATGGAAGAGCCGATTTTCACTCGGGTCTGTACAAAACCCCGAAACGCGAAACGTTTCTTTCCTTCTCAGTCCCTGTTTTTGACGTCCAGGACAGCCTGGCCTTTAAAACAAGCCGGAAACCCATGATGCTTGCTGAACTCTCCGGCGCTCGCGTCGGTGTGATTGCCGGGTCGGGAGAAGAAACCGAGCTTCGTGAGCAGTATCCGGAAATTATTCGCATCCCTTATAAGGGATACCCAGAACTCCTTACTGGCCTGCAGGACGGTGATGTCATCGCCATATATGACGTTGGGGTAACATTGCAGCGGGTGATTGAGGACCTGGGATTGCAGGGGGAGATTCGGGTTTCCAGGGAAACCACCCCAGTTCGGAATCTTTTTGCCGCTGTTTTAAAGAAAGATGGGTTTCGCCTAAAATCCATAAACAGTGGTTTTGGCGAAATCACGGAAAAGGAAATACGGGATGTTGAAGGGCGCTGGGTTTCCAATCCAGACTTGCGCCAGTATTCCGGAAAAGCCCGGCCCATGGTGCTGACCTTCGAGGAAAAAGAGTGGCTCAAAAAACATCCCCATATCCGCCTGGGTGTGGATCCCAATTTCATGCCTTTTGAGGCCGTTAGTACCGGAGGGGAGTACGAAGGGATTTCCTCCAGCTACGTGTCCCTCATGAGTGAGAAACTGGATGTGGAGATGACGCCGGTTAAGGGTTTGAGTTGGCAGGGTGTCATCGATGCCGTGAAAGCCGGGGAACTGGATGTTCTGCCTTGTGTCGCCAAATCGCCGAAGCGCGCGGAATTTCTTCAGTTTACACGCCCTTATCTGGATTTTCAGACCGTTGCCGTTACCCGCAAAGACGCACTGTTCATTGCTGAAATGAAAAGTTTGAAAGACGCCCAAGTGGCGGTGGTCAAAGGGTATTTTGTGCAGGAGGTGCTGGAACAGGATTTCCCTGAAATGAAACTGGTTTTGGTAGACGATATTGAACAGGGCCTTAAGGCGGTAGCCGAAGGACAAGCCGCGGCCTATGTGGATAACTCGGCTTCGATTGTATATGCCATTAGCAAATTGGGTCTGACGGATCTCAAGGTGGCCGCCTCCACAGGTTACAGTTCAAGCCTCCGTTTTGGCGTGCGCAAGGACTGGCCTCAACTGGCAACCATCCTTGACAAGGCCCTCAATTCCATACCTGAAGAAGAGCGGCGGAACATCGCCAACCGCTGGATTAACGTGCGCTTCACCCAGCGCACCGACTGGGCTTTTTTGATCATGCAAGCGTA